>TARA_B100001093_G_scaffold99089_1_pt1 | contig 22557 bp, 22 predicted proteins | sample TARA_B100001093 | Tara Oceans TARA_B100001093 (sample SAMEA2623116) | marine metagenome | biome: marine biome (ENVO:00000447); feature: surface water layer (ENVO:00002042); material: "saline water (ENVO:00002010), including plankton (ENVO:xxxxxxxx)" | depth 5 m | reverse complement strand
GAAGGCTCAAACCTATTTAGATTCTGGGATTGTAGGAATCTTAAATGTTCTCACGCCCTTGTTTACAATTTTTATTGGTATCTTTTTTTATAACTTAAAAGTTAAAATAATTAATTATTTAGGGATCGCTCTTGCTATAATTGGCACGCTTTACCTGCTCCTTCCACAAACAGAACAACTCAATGATAAAACACTTTATTACAGTATAATAGTTATATTAGGAACAGCTTGTTATGGTTGGAGTGCAAACATTATAAAAGCTCATCTAGAAAAATTAGATGCGATTCAAATCACAACCATTACCTTCTCTTTCGTTGGGCCTTGGGCGGGAATTTACTTGCTTTGTGGTGACTTTTTAGAAATTATGCAAAGCCACCCTAAAGCTTTAGCCAGCTTAAGCTACATTGCAATATTAGCAATTATGGGCTCTGCTATTTCTGTTATTGCTTTTAACAAATTGATTAAAATGACGGGGCCACTCTTTGCTACATCTTGTACATATATAATCCCAATCGTTGCAATTATTTGGGGAATTAGTGACAAAGAAATTATCACCATACATCACATTATTGGATTTGTCATCATTTTAGGAGGGCTATACCTAGTAAACAAAAGAACCTAATCTCTTTTGTGAATTCCATTTAATTATGTAATTTCGCAGACCAATTTAGTAATTTAACAAATTAATACGTAGCAGATGTACGCAATTGTAGAGATAGCAGGGCATCAATATAAAGTTGAAAAAGATCAGCGCATCTTTGTTAACCGTCTTGAAGGTAAAGAAGGATCGAAAGTGAATTTCGAAAACGTTCTTTTAATTGAAGATAAAGGCAAAGTTACCGTTGGCGCCCCGGCTATAAAAGGTGCAAAAGTCTCAGCAAAAATTGAGAGTCACCTAAAAGGAGACAAAGTAATTGTCTTTAAAAAGAAGAGAAGAAAAGGCTATAAAGTAAAAAATGGTCACCGTCAGTACTTAACTCAGTTAACTATCGGAGCGATCACTAAAAAGGCAGCAGCTAAAAAAGCAGCTCCTAAAGCTGAAAAAGCAAAAGCCTAATTAATTAACCTAAAAAATTTAAACCATGGCTCATAAGAAAGGTGTTGGTAGTTCCAAAAACGGTCGCGAATCGGAATCGAAACGACTAGGAATAAAAATTTTCGGTGGTCAATTAGCTGTTGCTGGTAACATCATCGTTAGACAAAGAGGTACAAAACACAATCCAGGCGAAAACGTTGGTATGGGTAAAGATCATACACTATTTGCCTTATGTGATGGTACCATTCAATTTAATAAAAAAAGAGACAATAGATCTTACGTTAGCGTAGTTCCATTCGCTGAGTAATTTTCACTACTCATTCATATTAAAAAGCCGTTTCGAAAGAAATGGCTTTTTTTATTTTATAAAGACATCATTAAGGATATGACTGTAGGTTTTAACAATCAACTCAAAGCGAATCATAATAGAAGGACTATTACAACAAATAACATTTTTAGCAATCTGTTTGCAGGTAATATGTTATTTTTGTTTCTCTTAAACAATAGATGATGTTACAGGTACCATATATAAGAAATCACAAGGAAGAAGTCATTACTAAATTAGCAGTAAAAAACTTCGATGCAAAAGACACTATCGATGAAATTATTGCATTAGATGAACAAAGACGAAAAACACAGGCTGAACTCGACAACACACTTGCAGAATCCAACAAGCTATCTAAGGAGATCGGGATGCTCTATAAATCTGGAAATGTCGAGGAAGCAAATGCTAAAAAAGTAGAAACAGCTGATTTAAAAGAAAAGTCACAAAAATTAAATCAGGTACTTTCAAGTACAGAAAATGAATTGAAAGAAAAGCTTGTTCAAATTCCAAACATACCTCACGAATCTGTTCCAGTTGGAAATTCTGAAAAGAACAACAAGATTGTGAGTCAAGAAGGTGACATCACTGATTTGGGTGACCACGCAAAACCTCACTGGGAACTTGTAGCAGAAAAAAACATTATCGACTTCGAATTGGGCGTTAAAATAACCGGTGCAGGATTTCCAGTTTATAAAGGAAAAGGTGCAAAATTACAACGCGCATTAATCAATTATTTCTTAGATAAAAATATTGAAGCGGGCTACGAAGAAGTAATTCCCCCATATCTGGTAAACGAAGATTCTGGTTTTGGCACTGGTCAATTACCCGATAAAGAAGGACAGATGTATCACGTTACGGAAAATAACCTATATCTTATTCCTACAGCAGAAGTTCCCGTAACTAATATTTTTCGTGATGTTATTGTAAAAAAAGAAGACTTCCCTATAAAATGCACAGCCTATACGCCATGCTTTAGAAGAGAAGCTGGGTCTTATGGGAAAGATGTTAGAGGCTTAAACCGTTTGCACCAATTTGACAAAGTTGAAATTGTTCAAATTGAACACCCAAATCATTCATATAAGGCATTAGACGCTATGGTAGAGCATGTCGCAAAAATTTTAAGAGAACTCGGTCTGCCATTTAGAATTCTAAAATTGTGTGGGGGCGACATTAGCTTTACCTCTGCTCTTACATATGACTTTGAGGTATATTCTATTGCACAAGAAAAATGGCTCGAAGTAAGTTCTGTCTCCAATTTCGAAAGTTACCAATCAAATAGATTGAAACTTAGATTTAAAGATGATGACAAAAAAACGAGATTCTGTCACAGTTTAAATGGATCTTCTTTAGCGCTTCCTAGGATTATGGCAGCCTTAATAGAAAACTATCAGGATGCCGATGGAATTAATATTCCTGAAGTATTGATCCCTTATTGTGGATTTGACAAAATCTAATACCTTATCTTTAGCAATATTGTCGTTTTTTCATGTTTAAACAATTTTGTTACATACTCACATTAGCACTTCTGTTTTCTTCCTGTCAGGAAACAAACATTAATAAAGAAGTCAGATACACAAGCCTTCTCGATTCTGTATTATTTCATCAACAAGAGCTTATGGATAGTATGGATTCCGTTAAACTAAATTATTGTTTACAAAAAGCATTTAATCGTATGCAATTGTTAGAGAGTCCAAGTTTAAACGATTTTCAAAAACAATGGCTTTACCACGAAAAAAGTGCTTACCAAAAAATTTATACAGATATAAACAGCTTTAATAAACAACTGTTTTCTTTAGAAAAAGAACTAAAATATTCTAAATCTCAAATTCAAACTTTAAAAGAAGATCTTGTTCATAGACATTTTAGTAAAGAGCAATTTAACGCCTATTTTGAGGAAGAACAAAAAGCCCTTGCCGAACTAAATGCTTTAACCAAAAATCTAAAGAAAATATATACAGAGAGTTTAAATGACTTCGATTCTTTAGAATTTAAAATGCAAGGGATTCTTAATCAACTATATGCATTACAAAACAGCCATGAAGCATCAAATAACAAATAAAATAAAGCTAATTTGTATTTGTCTTTTATTACCAATTATTGCTTGGGGTCAAGGCAATCTAAATGCACAATTGGCTAATGAGTTTTTAAAAAATGGTCAATATATAAAAGCCCAAGAACTTTATAATGATTTATACAACACACACAAATCAACCAATTATTATCAGGGGCTAATTGAATGCTATTTTTCACTTAATCAAATAGATGAGGCAGAAAGGCTGGTAAAAAAACACGCTAAAAAAGATAACAATGTTTCTATAATGGTAGATTATGCTCATGTATACATCCTAAAAGAAGAACAGAAAAAAGCGAAAAAGAAATTTAATGACCTCTTTAAACTGTTAGAATCAAATCCTCAGCTTACCATCTCAGCAGCAAATAAACTAACAAAATACAACTACTTAGAAGAAGCTGTTAAAGCCTATGAAATTGCATTAAAAGACCCATCTAAGAGCTCATACAGATTTAAACTGGCTCGTTTATATGGACAGTTAAATAATTTAGAGATGATGTATGAAAATTATTTAGAAGTTGTAATTAGCAATAAAGCATATCTAAAGAATGTCAAAACTATGCTAAGTAGAACAGTAAGTAAAGATTCTGAAAATGAAAACAACTTGCTTCTCAAAAGTATTCTTTTAAATAAAGTACAACAATCAAACAACCAGAACATTGCAGAACTGCTCATTTGGTTATTTGTCCAGGAAAAAAACTTTGATGCCGCTCTAGATCAGGAAAAGGCATTAGATAAAAAATGGAACTTAAATCAGAAAAAAGTTTTTATGCTAGCTGGTATCTGCAGAAAAAATAAAGCTTTTGAAGTTGCACTTCAGTGTTATAAATATATTATCGAGGTGGGTCCAAATTCAAAATATTTTTTAGATGCTCAGCTTTCTCTGTTAATCGTTAATAAAGAATTATTAGAATCGGACCCCACATCTTCAAAAGAAAAATGGAAACAATTAGAAATTGACTACATAGAAAGTTTAAACAACCTAGGAAGAACAAGTTATACCATTTTACTTATAAGAGATTTAGCAGTTCTGCAAGCTTTTAGATTACACGACATAGAAAAAGCATCAACAACTATTAAAGAGGCCTTAAATATTTCATCAGCTAGCCCAGAAGACCTAGCCGAATGCAAACTTATTTTCGCAGACATCCTCTTATTGCAAAACGAAATTTGGGATGCTATTTTAACTTATTCTCAAGTAGATAAAGCATATAAACATGATATTTTAGGTCATGAAGCTAAATTTAGAAGAGCTAAGATATCTTATTACCAAGGTGATTTCAATTGGGCGCAAGCTCAATTGGATGTTCTCAAAAAATCTACATCCAAATTAATTGCAAATAATGCCATGGAATTATCTCTATTGATTCAAGACAATTTGAATTTAGATACAACTACAGTAACCATGGAAATTTTCTCTAGAGCAGATTTATTAATCTACCAAAACAAACTGAACGAAGCATACGCGACGCTAGATTCTATAATTATTGACTATCAAGGCCATAGTTTAGTAGATGAAGCTTTATTTAGACAATACGACATAAAAATTAAACAAGACAAAAAAGAAGATGCCAGTGAGCTGCTTGATCAAATTATCAGCTTTTTTTCTTTCGACATACTTGCTGATGATGCTAAATTTGCACAAGCACAATTACAAGAAAATCATTTTAAAAATATTGACAAAGCATCTGAACTATACCAAGACATTATAAGTAATCATCAAGATAGTTTTTTCTTATCTGAGTCAAGAAAACGCTATAGAATCTTAAGAGAAGAGTAATCATGATTATCTATAACGTTACAATAAACATCGAAGAATCTATAAGCCAAGAATGGTTGTGTTGGATGCAGAAAACACATATCCCTGAGGTTATGAATACTAGAATGTTTATCTCGGCTAAAATGACCCGCGTAATGGTAGAAGAGCAAATGGGGGGGATTACATTCTCGATTCAATATTTATGCGAAAGCAAATCTAAATTGGATGAATACCAAGTTCAATTTGCACCAAAATTACAACAAAAACATACTCAAAAATTCCAAGGCAAATTTGTTGCTTTCCGAACTTTACTTGAGGTAATAAGTGACTTCTAGAATGAAAATAAGAGCAAAAAAACATCTAGGTCAGCACTTTTTAAAAGATCTTTCTATTGCTAGATCTATTACCGACGCATTAAGTGGTGAAAGTTATAAAAATATTGTTGAAGTAGGGCCAGGGATGGGTGTATTGACACAATACCTTCTAACGAAAGATTTTGTTACGCATGTCATAGAACTCGATCGTGAATCGGTAAGCTACTTACAAGCTGAATATCCTCAACTAAGCCAACGCATCTATTCTGCGGACTTTCTTAAGCTTAACCTAAAAACAATAACAGATCAACCTTTCGCACTTATTGGCAACTTTCCATATAATATCTCCTCACAAATTCTTTTCAAAGCCCTAGACTACAAAAATCAAATCCCCGAAATCGTTGGAATGTTTCAAAAAGAAGTTGCCGAGCGTGTTGCTAGTGGCCCTGGAAACAAAAAGTATGGTATTATCTCTGTTTTACTTCAAGCCTATTATAATATAGAATATCTCTTTACCGTTGATGAAGACGTTTTCGACCCACCACCCAAGGTTAAGTCTGGTGTAATACGATTACGCAGAAACGATGAAAAAAAACTAGAATGCAACGAAAAGTTCTTCAAACAAGTCGTAAAACAAGCTTTTAGTCAACGTAGAAAAACACTTCGTAATGCACTAAAACCACTTATAGGTAAGTCAGGATTTAATGATCCTAAGCTTGAACTAAGGGCTGAAAGATTATCAGTTAAAGATTTTGTGTACCTTACCAACCAGCTTGAAAGAATACAACCATGAAATTTGAATTAACAAAAGAATTTCTTCAAGAAATTATCGATAAAATTGATCGCCAAGAGTTTGAGTTAATAAAAACCGAGCTTTCAGAATTACATAATGTCGATATTGCCGAACTTATCGAAGAACTCGATGAAGAGTATGGCAAAATCTTGTTTGAGCTTTTTGAAGATGAAACTTCAGCAGAAATCCTTGTTGAACTAGATGAAGAAAGTCGTGAAGCAGTTTTAGAAGACTTATCTTCACAAGAGATTGCTGAAGATCTTATCGAAAACCTCGACTCTGATGATGCTGCAGATATTATTGCTGAATTACCTTCTGAGAAAAAAGTTGAAGTCTTATCTCATATAGAAGACATTGAACACGCTAGTGACATTGTAGATCTTTTATCTTATCCAGAAAACACTGCTGGAGGTTTAATGGCAAAAGAACTCATTAAAGTAAATGAAAAATGGGCTGTACTGCGATGTGTAAGAGAAATGCGAAAACAGGCAGAAGAAGTAGATAAAGTATATACCATTTATGTCGTAGATGACGACGATGTATTACTAGGTACCTTATCACTTAAAAAACTACTTCTCTCACCGGAAAAAACATTTATCAAAAACATTTACAATGAAAAAGTTTTTTCTGTTAAAGCAAATTCAGACGATGAGGAAGTCGCTAATATTATGGAGAAGTACGATCTTATTGTTCTTCCGGTTGTAGATGATCTTAACAGATTAATTGGGAGAATTACAATAGATGATGTTGTTGACGTCATGAAAGAAGAAGCGATGGAGGATTACAACAAAGCTTCGGGTATTTCTGAACAAGTAGATGCATCAGACAATATTGTAACTCTAACTAGGGCTCGATTGCCATGGTTGCTTATCGGTTTGATGGGTGGAATTATGGGTGCAGAAGTTATTGGAATATTTGACATAGAAAACAATATTGAGCTTGCTTTTTTCACCCCACTAATTGCTGCTATGGGTGGTAATGTAGGTGTGCAATCTGCCGCTATAATTGTGCAAGGTCTGGCAAGTAATAATTTAGGAATGGATTCTTTAGCTCAACGGCTCATGAAAGAATTTGGCGTAGCCTTATTAAATGGGATAATTTGCTCTGGACTCATCATGACCATAACTTCACTTATAGGCTACCCTAACTCAATATCTTTTACAGTAAGTATATCTCTTATGGCTGTTATTATTTTTGCAGCACTTTTTGGCACCTTTATTCCCTTGGCTCTAGACAAATATAAAATTGATCCTGCTCTTGCTACTGGACCTTTTATAACTACTGTAAATGACGTCCTTGGCTTATTTATTTACTTTATGATCGGTAAATTATTTTTAAATTTATAACGATTAGTTATCTAAAAAAGATCTCTAGACGATCACAAATCTCTTTATGATTTTAAAAAAAGAAATATGAAGGTCCTTTTTCTTGACACTGTACATCCATTACTAGAAAGTCGGCTTGTAAATATGGGCTTCCATTGTGAATGCGACTGTAGCTCCAATCGAACATCCATACTAAAGAAAATTTCAGTTTACGATGGCATTGTTATTAGGTCACGAATAAAAATAGATTTTGAGTTTTTAAGAGCTGCAAACAAATTAAAATTTATTGCAAGATCAGGGGCGGGTCTAGAAAATATAGATTGTAAAGAAGCAGAAAAAAGAGGCGTAACACTATTCTCAGCACCACAAGGAAATAGGCAGGCAGTGGGGGAGCATGGGGTTGGCATGATCTTAAGTCTTTTTAACAAGCTCTCGATTGGAGACACTGAGATCCGTTCTGGAAAATGGAATCGAGAAGCAAATAGAGGAGTCGAACTTTCAGGAAAAACAATTGGCATTATTGGATATGGAAATACGGGAAGTGCATTTGCAAAATGCTTATCAGGTTTTAACTGTAAAGTTTTGGCATACGACAAAAACAAAAAAAACTTCTCTGATGACTTTGTTCAAGAATCAAGTTTGGAAGACATCCAAAATAAATCTGACATTATCAGTTTCCACACACCTTATGATGAAAGCACACACCACTATTTGAATGAAGCGTTTATAAAAAAAATGAACAAACCCTTCTACGTAATTAATACTGCCAGAGGAAAAGTTATAAATACTTCGGACTTCATAAAGGGTTTGAAATCTAAAAAAATACAGGGAGCATGTCTTGATGTATTAGAGAACGAAAAAGCGACTTTTGAAAACACCTTTTCAGAAAAAATAGATACAGACTTTCAATACCTACTCAATTGTGAAAACATACTATTAAGCCCACATGTTGCTGGGTGGACCTTCGAGTCTTATGAGAAACTTTCAATCGTTTTAGCAGATAAAATTGAGGACTTTTACAATAACTCTAAATAGCACCTGTTTAATTAAACTTCATTTCAGGAATTCCTCCTTCAACAAGTAATTTTCCTTCTGTTGCAAGCTGAATTTCTTCAACACTTACGCCTGGAGCTCTTTCTATAAGCTTAAAGCCACCTTTTGGAAGCACTTCTAATACTGCCAAATTGGTAACAATTTTTTTAACACAAGCTACTCCTGTTAAGGGTAAACTGCATTTTTTTAACAGTTTTGATTCGCCTTTTTTATTGGTGTGCATCATCGCTACAATAATGTTCTCTGCAGAAGCAACCAGATCCATAGCACCACCCATACCTTTAACCATTTTACCAGGAATTTTCCAGTTGGCTATATCTCCATTTTCAGAAACTTCCATAGCACCTAAAACGGTTAACTGAACGTGCTTACCTCTAATCATCGCAAAACTGGTTGCAGAATCAAAATAAACTGCACCATTTAAGGCAGTAATGGTTTGTTTGCCGGCATTAATTAAATCTGCATCTTCTTCTCCAGAAAAAGGAAAAGAACCCATTCCTAAAATTCCATTTTCAGACTGAAACTCTACTGAAATGCCTTCGGGTACATAATTAGCAACCAGAGTTGGTATACCTATTCCAAGGTTAACATAAAACCGATCTTGTAACTCTTGAGCAATTCTTTTAGCTATTCCATCTTTATCAAGTGCCATATTTACTTATTTCTAAGAGTTCGTTGTTCTATCCTTTTCTCAAAAAGCTCGCCCTGAAAAATTCTCTGTACAAAAATACCCGGCGTATGAATTTCATTAGGATCGAGCGTTCCAATTGGGACAAGTTCTTCAACCTCAGCAATTGTAATTTTACCAGCCATAGCCATCATAGGGTTGAAATTTCGAGCTGTAGCTTTATAAACTAAGTTTCCGGCAGCATCTCCTTTCCAGGCTTTAACAATAGCAAAATCTGCCGTTAATGCATCCTCAAGAATGTGTGGTTTACCATTAAACACTCGAACCTCTTTGCCTTCAACAACTTCAGTGCCATAACCTGCAGGTGTGAAAAAAGCTGGTATTCCTGCACCTCCTGCCCTACACCTTTCTGCTAAAGAACCTTGAGGAATTAAATCAACCTCTAACTCACCATTTAACATCTGACGCTCAAATTCATCATTTTCTCCTACGTAAGAAGATATCATTTTTTTAATTTGCTTTTGTTGGAGCAATAGACCTAAACCAAAGTCATCAACGCCTGCATTATTAGAAATACATGTTAGATTTGAAATACCCTTTTGCACTAATTCTGCTATACTATTTTCAGGAATGCCACACAAACCAAAACCGCCTAACATTAAAGTCATACCATCGTCTATTCCGAGGAGTGCTTCATGAACATTTGCAACAACTTTATTAATCATCTTTTATATTTTAATATTATTACTGTGTGCTAACAATAAATGATATTTCAATTAAAACTCTTCAACTTCATCATCAAAATTAATCTGCTCTTTTTCAAATTCTTCACAATCTAATTCTATACTCAACTTATTAGGTGATTCAAAATCTAAACTCGAAACACCTAGATCTTCATCAGCATATACTCTAGTCATATACTCTCCCCATATAGGTAATGCCATGTTAGCACCTTGTCCTAGAGTAATATCTCTAAAGTGAACCCCTCTATCTTCAGCGCCTGTCCAAACCCCGGTAACCAAATTAGGCACAACCCCCATAAACCATCCATCAGATTGGTTTTGGGTTGTTCCTGTTTTACCTGCAATTTGATTCTTAAACCCATATTTCCATCGCAAGCGCACACCAGACCCTCTAGTTGTAACGCCTTGCATTAAATTTAACATCACATAAGCTTTTTCCTCATTTAGAACCTCATTTGTTACAGGACTGAATTCGTCTAATATAACGCCATTTTTATCTTCAATACGATTTAAAAAAATAGGGCTTGTATAGACACCTTTATTTGCAAAAGTTCCATAAGCACCGACCATTTCAAAAATAGAAACATCAGGGGTTCCTAAACATATCGATGGTGCAGGCGGTATTCTACCGTTTAAACCCATGGCTCTTGCCATTTTACGAACCTTCTTAGGCCCTACTTGCTTCATTAAATAGGCTGTAATTGTGTTTACAGAATTTGCTAATGCATCCTTTAAATTTAGCTCACCACCATATTTTTCTCCAGAGTTTCTAGGTATCCAATCTTCTTCTAAATCCCAGGTTTCTTTTTCAAATATGACCTGAACATTTGAAACTTTCATACAAGGAGAATAATTATGTTGATCAATAGCTGTGGCATATACTAAAGGCTTAAAAGTTGATCCTACTTGCCTTTTTGCTTCTTTGACATGATCGTATTGGAAATAATGATGATTAACGCCTCCAACCCAAGCTTTGATATATCCTGTTTGCGGATCCATAGACATCAAACCTGTTTGCAATAAATATTTATAATGTAAAATAGAGTCCATTGGGCTAAGTAATGTATCTACGCCCCCATACCAAGTAAAAACATTCATCTGAGTAGGCAAGTTGAACACCTCTTCTATCTCTAAATCTGAGGCATTTCGATTTCTCAACTTCCTGTATCGCTCAGAGCGCTTCTTAGCATTAATTAATAATGTATCAACTTGTCCTGGTCGCAAATCTTGATCAAAAGGTGCGGGTATAGAGTCGGAACCTTCACCTTCCCAATGTTGATAAAACTGTTCTTGTAAAACAGGCATATATGTTGCTACAGCTTGTTCTGCATATTGCTGCATACGAGAATCTATAGTAGTGTAAATCTTTAATCCATCAACATAGATATTGTACTGAGAACCATCTGGTTTTTTATTTTCTTTTAACCAGTCTTTCATGTACTTCCTCAAAAACTCTCTAAAATAAGGAGCCAATCCATCATTGTGATTTGTTCTTTTAAAGTCCAACTCAATAGGCAAGCTAGATAATGAATCTTTTTCAGCTTCCTCTATAAGATCATTACGATACATTTGCCCTAAAACAATATTTCTCCTTTTAAGAGCATTTTCTGGGAAACGCTTAGGATTATAAAGGGATGGGTTTTTTGCCATACCAACTAATACAGCAGCTTGTTCTATAGTTAATTCCTCAGTAGTGGTGTTAAAATAAATCTTTGCTGCAGACTTTATTCCTACAGCCAAATAAAGAAAGTCAAACTTATTTAAGTACATCGTTAGTATCTCATCTTTGGTGAAATTTCTTTCCAATCTTACTGAAATAACCCACTCTTTAAACTTTTGCTTAATGCGCTCTATAATATTTGAGGATACATTCGTAAAGAGCATTTTAGACAACTGTTGGGTAATCGTAGAGCCACCACCCGAACTTCTTCCAGTAAGCGCCCCAGTTATGGCTCGAGCCAAGGATTTTGCATCAATACCTGAATGTGTTCTAAATCGCTCATCTTCTGTAGAAATAAGTGCATTTACTAGATTTGGAGAAAGTTGATCATAGCTGACAGGCATACGATTTTCATAAAAGAACTTTCCTAAAAGAACACCATCAGATGCATAAATTTCAGTTGCCAAATTTTGCTTTGGGTTCTCTAATTCCTCAAAAGAAGGGAGTGGCCCAAACCATCCCATGGAAGCAAACCATACACCACCAGAAATTACAAGAATTGGACTCAATATCCCAATCCAAAACAAACGAATAGTCCAAGAAATAAATTTTCTTTTCACACTTATTTTAATTTGATCTTTCAATTCGTAATCCAATATCTTCAACACCTATGAGAAGGTCATCTCTCATACCATGGACTATCTTGTATTTATAAAGTCCCGACTGCATGATTTCGTTTTCTTTAAATTTAAGTAAATTGTATTTAATCTCGCCTACTCCCGAGCCTAGCCATTTACCATCGGGTGCAGCAAGAATATATTGAAGGGTATCTGTTCGATGTAAGCCACTTGGATGCTCAACATCTACAAAAAAGAAAATATTAGCATATAAATAATCATTATTATTTCTCAAACCGATTAAAGTATTATATAAATCATCTTTCTGAGAATCAATTTCAAATTCAAAACTAATCGTATCAGTTGCTTGCCAGCCTTGAGAATTTATTTCTAAATACAAATCAAAAACTTTACTTCGATCACAAGAAACAAAAAATAAAAGAGCACTAAATATGCAAACATTTCCAAGCTTAGTTCTTATCATGACTTTTTGATTTCTTTCTTGAATTGTTGTCTGGTTTTACATTTGCATCTATAGGTGTTTTATTTTTTGATTTCGAAAATCGTTTTTTAAGCGTGTGTTTTTTCTTGGATTTTTTTCGCCCTCCTTTCTTATCAAAACGCGTAATACTATCCTGCCCTACAACATTCTCATAATCATGCTTTGGTTCCTCTACAAATGTATTAATATACATTTCTAACGACTCAGGATGATTGCCCTTTTTATTTTCGAAAACAATTTCTTGAACCTTATCTAAATGGAGTTCAATAAAATTAGAAGGCTCACTTGAATAAGAATACCATACTTTGCGTCTAAAAATGTCCATCTTTTGCATAAAAGCATCACCTTTTTTTGTTTTAAGTTTTACATTGGACTTCGGAAAATTTTTAATGGCCTCAACATACATATCCAACTCATAATTCAAACAACATTTTAACTTGCCACATTGCCCCGCAAGCTTTTGAGGGTTTAAAGATAATTGTTGATAGCGGGCCGCACTGGTACTAACAGATCTAAAATCACTTAACCAACTACTACAACAAAGCTCACGACCACAAGACCCAATACCTCCCATTCTTTGAGCTTCCTGCCTCACACCAATTTGACGCATTTCAATGCGCACCTTAAATTCATCTGCCATTTGTTTTATAAGCTCTCTAAAATCAACTCGGCCATTAGAAGTATAATAAAAAATAGCTTTGGTGTTATCACCTTGGAATTCAACATCACCAATCTTCATGTCTAAATTTAGATTAAATGCCAACTCGCGAGCCCTATACATGGTCTTCTTTTCCCTGTTTTTTGCGGTTTCCCATTTTTCAAGATCTAATACAGAAGCATGGCGATATAATGTTTTTATTTCTTCACTATCGATCTTGACTTTCTTCTTACGCATCTGCAAACGCACGAGTTCTCCTTTTAGAGAAACAACACCTATATCATGTCCTGAAGTACCTTCGACAGCAACACTGTCTCCCATATGAATATTTAGATTATTCTTGTTTTTGAAAAACGCTTTTCGGCCATTTTTAAAACGCACTTCCAAGATATCAAAAGGACTTTTACCAGCAGGTAAACTCATGTTTGACAGCCAATTAAAAACAGGCATTTTACCACAATTACCCGTACTACAGGCTCCTTTACTTTTACAACCTGGGGCATTACCTACAGATGTTGAACAATTCGTACACGCCATTATATATATTTTTTTCAGGCACTAACCTGATTTAACTTTTTATGGAGCAAACGAGCAATTTTAAAAGAAGTATCTAAGAACAATATCTTAGGATTTGCATTTCTTTCTACATGCAATTGCGCCATATTAAGCTCCGATATAATTTCCATACAATTTTCCGCATGAATAAAAGGAGCAAATTTCTCCATGGTAAAGTTCTGTCCGCTAACATTCATTTTCATCATCTTCTCAACACCATAGTTTTTCAGTAATGCATCACGCATTACATTTGATGCAAACAAGAGAAAACTCTTTTGATTCTCTCTACCTGCCTTAGCCATCATTTCCGACCACTGCACCAACTTATCAATGTCTTTAACTTGTAAAGCGCTAAAACACAAGCGCATCCATTGCACAAAACTCAAAGCGTTTTGCTCTGAATCTTCCACGTGTTCTGCCAATTTAAGAGCTTCATTAATATTGCCATCTACAAGGTTAGAAATCATTTTGGCTTTTCCTTGATTAACACCTCGATTCGTTAAATAATTTAACACCTCTTCATCAGAATGTCTAGGCACTTTTAACAATTGTGTACGAGACAAAACAGTAGCCAACATATTCTCTGTACTCTCTGCAACCAATAAAAACAATGTTTTTTGTGGTGGCTCTTCTATAATTTTCAACAACTTATTTGCTGCCTGAATATTCATCTTTTCTGGCATCCAAATTAATATTATCCTGGTCTCACTTTCATAAGGTTTTAAACTCAAATCTTTTAAAACATTAGTGCTTTCTTCAACAGAAATTAAACCTTGTTTGTTTTCAACACCTATGTATTTTAACCAGTCGAATAGAGAAAAATAAGGATTCTCATCCAATAAAGACCTCCATTCACTTAAAAAATTCTTACTTACAGCCTTAGTTTTTACATTAGAGGTTGTAGCAACTGGAAAAACAAAATGTAAATCAGGATGAACAAACTTCAAATGCTTCTCACAGGATGGGCACGTTCCGCAAGCATCATCTTGTTGTTTGTTTGCACAAGCTACATACTGAGCAAAAGCAAGTGCTAATGCTAAGTTTGCCGAACCTTTAGGCCCCAAAAATAATTGCGCATGAGGAACAGCACCCTCTAGTATAGACTGTATCAAAAACTTTTTGAGTTTTTCTAGCCCTAAAACCTCTTTAAAATACATAGTTCAAAGATACAATTTGAAATTTATTCTAAGAACTTACTTATTATAGAAAAATTACCTTTTAAAGACTGCTCATTAAAACTTAATATAGTGATATAAATCTACTACATTTAACTTCTCAAATTTTTATTTGAAAACAACTTTAAAAATCAAAAATGATGGAGAAAACAACATCAGATGCGATTGCTTATAGGCGATCCATTAGACTTTATAAAAACGAAGAAATTGATTCCGAAAAAGTTAAGCAGTGTATACGAAACGCATCAATAGCACCTACAAGTAGTAACTTGCAGTTATGGGAATTTCATCACATCACATCAAAAGATAAAATGGCCGAAATTTCCACGGCATGTTTTAATCAAAGTGCTGCAAAATCTTCACAGCAAATGGTCGCTTTTGTTTCTAGAAAAGATTTGTGGAAAAATAGAGCCCAAGCCAATTTGAAGTTTTTAAACAATCAATTTGATAAACCAAATTTAAGCTCACAACTTTTAAGACGAAGAAAACAAGTAAATAATTATTACAAAAAAATCATCCCAAGCATTTATACTGACCTGTTTGGAATTCTTGGATTAATCAAGTTTGTTGTTTTTCATATTATTGGTTTTTTCAGACCAATATACAGGCAATCACGGCTTAGCGACATGCGAATAGTTGCACATAAAAGTACTGCCTTAGCTGCGCAAAACTTTATGATTAGTATGGCAGCAATAGACTACGACACCTGCCCAATGGAGGGGTTTGATTCCAAAAGAGTAAAAAACATTTTAAACTTACCGAGTGATGCAGAAATAACAATGATTATAAGTTGTGGGATTCGTGATAAAAAAGGTGTCTATGGCGCTCAGTTTAGGGTTCCTTTTGAAGACGTTTACTTTGAAATATAAACACTTTCCTAATTATACATTTAAAAATAAACACCTCTATTCTATTCAAAGAAAAGTCTTTATTCAAAAAGATGTTTTCAGGACCAAATAGAAGACTTACTTTTGTGGTATGAAAACAATTGACAAGATTAACTTTCAAGGAAAAAAAGCCTTAATACGAGTCGATTTTAACGTTCCTCTAAACGAGGATTTAAAAATTACTGACGACACGCGTATCTGTGCTGCACTTCCAACCATTAATAAAATACTTAGCGAGGATGGTTCTGTAATTTTAATGTCACATTTAGGTAGACCTAAAAATGGACATGAAGATAAATTTTCTTTAAAACACATTGTAAATCATCTTTCTGAAAAACTTAACATCAAGGTGAAGTTTGCACATAACTGCATCGGTAATGAGGTTACTAAAATAGCAAATCAACTAAAGAATGGTGAGGTGCTCTTACTTGAAAATTTACGTTTTCACTCAGAAGAAAAAGCTGGCGACAAATCCTTTGCTGAAAAACTCTCAAAGCTAGCTGATATATACGTAAACGATGCTTTTGGAACTGCACACCGAGCACATGCCTCTACTGCTGTTATTGCTAACTTTTTTCATGACAACAAATGTTTCGGTTACGTCATGGCTAACGAAATAACAAATCTAGAAAAAGTAGTAACCGAAGGCGAAAGACCAATTACTGCTATTATGGGTGGGGCTAAAGTTTCTTCAAAAATCACCATCATCAATAAGTTGATGAATAAGGTTGATAAAATTATTATTGGAGGCGGAATGTCTTACACATTTGCAAAAGCATTAGGAGGAAATGTAGGTAATTCACTTGTTGAAGATGATAAAATGGAATTAGCGCTTTCTTTAATATCTCAAGCAAAAGAAAAAGGAGTAGAATTCCTTATTCCCATCGACTCTTTAAATGCAGATGCCTTCTCAAATGATGCAAATAAGAATGTTAGCGATATTGACAAAGTTGAAGACGGTTGGATGGGACTCGATATAAGTGAAAAAACGAAAGCCATTTACCGACAAGCAATATTAAATTCAAAAACCATTCTATGGAATGGCCCAATGGGTGTTTTTGAAATGGATAAATTTTCAAGTGGTACTAAATTCGTTGCAAATGCCATTGCAGATGCAACATCGCGAGGAAGTTTTTCTTTAGTAGGTGGGGGTGATTCAGTTGCTGCAGTTAAAAAATTTAACATGCAAGATAAAGTAAGCTATGTTTCTACTGGGGGCGGTGCCATGCTAGAATATCTTGAAGGAAAAGAACTTCCAGGAATTAAAGCCATTAAAGGTTAAAACAACTCATCCTCATTCAGATTCTCTTTTTGTTTTTCAAATTCTTCTAAAGCATTTGGATAAAATTGTTGCGCTTTAATTCGGATGGGATTATACATAATAGAGGCGTTTAAAACCTCATCTTTTACCATTTCAAATTGCTTATTAAATCGGTCGAAAAACAAAATAAACACAGATAATATTAAAAGCACTTTAATGCCCCCAAAAATGGCTCCCATCATTCGGTTGATGAAACCAAGTGCTACCAACTTAATCAACATCGTTAGAATTTTTCCTGTAAGCGAAATAAGCATTACAATAATTAGAAAAGTAAGTCCATAAGATGCAAGTTGTAGGTATACGGTTTTGATTTTAACATAATCACTTAAAAACTCAAAAGTAAATGATGAAAAGTGCAATGCGCCATAAATTCCAATTGTCAAAGCGAGTAATGAAGCGAGCTCGATAATCAAACCTTTCGTAAATCCTCGATAAAAGCCATAAAGCAATGGAATGAATAAAATATAATCTAATGAGTTCATGCGATAAATTTACAAGTAGAAAAGATAATTACAAAGAACATTGTACTTTTGTGTAATTAATTTTACAAAATGAGAGATCCGAAATTAAAAGAAAAATGGGAAAATTTAGTGTCTTTTATCTCAAAAGAATTTGGAGATGGAGAGACTTTAGACCTTCAAGCGATTTTATTTCTCATTGGAATTCAAGAACTAGGTCAGGGTTACAGATCGTTTTCTAAAGAAGAAAAAACAGACTTACTTCACATAGCAATTTGCCGTTTATTAAGTAATTACGGATATTACGAATTGGAGGGTCGTGACAAGGACGGTTGGCCACATTACCTAACTAACGAGAAACTTCCTCCACTAAAACCTGGTGAACAAACGATTTTAATGAAAGAAGCAGCGATTACCTACTTCGAAGAAAGCGGTGTTAATTTTTAATTATATACCACAACTGTAATAGGCACAGTCTTGTCCTCTTCTAAAACAATTAATGCCTCGCCATGATAATCATCACCACCTTCATCTATGAAGTCAGCTTGAACTTTTAAAATAGCGACGTTTTTAAATTCAAAAAACACTTTTCCCATCTCATCTGAAATTCCATTTCTTGATGGCTCATAATCGGCATCTACATTTACAGTGGTTGTAACAGTAAATCCAGGCTTTGGCTCTCCCAAAGCATCAACAACAGTTATCTCAGCGTTGTAAAAATGTTCAACTTCACACGAAGTCATGAAAGTAAGAAGTGTAAAGCTCGTCAAAATTAAGCCTAATATAGAAAATGGTGTACGTTTCATATGTCCTTAATATTTAGTAATATTGTGCATTCCTAGAAGCCAAATATACAAATTTTCAATTAGGAATTAAATCCGATTAGACAAAGCAAAAATTATGCTAAAGCAGATTGAAGAACATATCTTGGAGGTTGAAAAGTTCGAAGCAGATTCGATAGAAAGTGCTGAGCATTTTAGAATTAAGTACTTGGGGAAAAAGGGTGTTTTAAACGACTTATTTCTTGAGTTTAAAAACGTTCCGAACGAAGAAAAAAAAGCATTTGGACAGGCTCTAAATAAATTAAAAATAAAAGCGCAAGAAAAAGTTGACGCTTTACAAAAACATTTTGGAGACAAAAAGGACCAAGGCAATCGCAAAATAGATTTAACTATGAGCGCGGAGCCCCTACGTTTAGGAACTCGACACCCTTTGTCTATTGTCAAAAACGATATTATTGAAATTTTTTCTCGTTTAGGGTTTACCATTTCCGAGGGACCTGAAATCGAAGATGATTGGCACAACTTCAGTGCACTTAATCTACCTGAAGAACATCCTGCAAGAGACATGCAAGACACCTTCTTCATCCAAAGAAACCCTGACACGCTCTTAAGAACTCATACTTCATCTGTTCAGGTTCGTTTCATGGAAAATAATCAGGCACCTATTCGTACAATCTCTCCTGGTAGAGTTTTTCGAAATGAAGCAATTTCTGCAAGAGCTCACTGTATCTTTCACCAAATCGAAGGCCTTTACATCGATGAAAACGTTTCTTTTGCAGATCTCAAACAAACACTCCTTCACTTTGCCCAAGAGTTTTTTGGAAAGGAAACAAAAATCAGACTTAGACCCTCATACTTCCCTTTTACAGAACCTAGTGCAGAAGTAGATATTTCATGTAACATCTGTAAAGGTAAGGGATGTAATATCTGTAAATACAGTGGCTGGGTAGAAATTTTAGGTTGTGGAATGGTAGATCCTAACGTACTTGACAATTGTGGTCTTGACTCTAAAAAATACAGCGGATTTGCATTTGGAATGGGAATAGAACGCATTACCATGCTTAAATATCAAGTTAAAGACCTGCGTCTCTTCTTTGAAAATGATATTCGGTTCCTAGAACAGTTTAAGCATGCATAAAGGTTAATTCTTAATCGGTTAGACCAATTCAAAATCAAGTTGCTTTTTTACCAAATCTACATTTCGAACGCGAACACGTAATGGGTCTCCTAACTGAAATTTTTTACCTGTTTTTCTTCCAACAAGGCAAAAACTTTCCTTGTTCAACACATAGTGATCATCTTTTATATCTCGCATAGAGACCAAGCCTTCGCAAAGACTGTCTTCAAGTTCAACAAACATTCCAAATTCAGTAACACCAGATACCAGCGCATTAAATTCTTGCCCTTCTTTACCCACCAAATATTTTACCTGCATGTACTTAATAGAACTTCTTTCTGCATCAGTAGACAACTTTTCCATTTCAGAAGAATGCTTACACTGCACCTCAATAGCTTCTCTGTTTTTAACCTTTTCGCCATCTAAATAATGCTGTAACAAACGATGAACCATCACGTCAGGCCATCGTCTTATAGGAGAAGTAAAATGTGTATAATAATGAAACCCTAAACCATAATGTCCTATGTTTTCTGTAGTGTATTTTGCTTTACTCATTGTTCTAATAGCAAGAAGCTCAACCATATTTTCTTCACGCTTTCCTGCTACATCTGCCAAAACACGATTCATAGAATTGGCAATGTCCTTAGGCGATTTCATTATCATTTGATGGCCAAACTGCTTAACAAATGCTGAAAAAGCGCCAATTTTTTCTGGGTCTGGAACATCATGCACTCGATATACAAACGGTTTTTTACTTGGTGTTCCATCAATATTTTTACCAATAAATGCCGCAACTTTCAGATTTGCCAACAACATGAACTCTTCAATAAGTTTATTAGCATCCTTAGCTTGTTTAAAGTAAACACCACTAGGATTATTGGCTTGATCTAGACGAAATTTTACCTCGACGCGATCAAATGTGATGGCGCCTTCCTTAATACGTTTAGTGCGCATTTTTTTTGCGAGTTGATCCATCAATAAAATTTCATCAACAAATTTACCCTTCTTTTTCTCAATAACATCTTGAGCATCCTCATAGGTAAAGCGGTGGTCTGAGTAAATCACAGTTCTACCAAACCATTCCTCTAAAATTTCTGCTTTACGGTTCATTTTAAATACGGCGGAAAAACACAATTTTTCTTCGTGTGGCCTTAACGAACAAACCTTATTGGATAATTTTTCTGGGAGCATCGGCACTACCCTGTCGACCAAATAAACAGAGGTCGCCCTTTCATAAGCTTCATCGTTTAATACCGTACCTTCTTTAACGTAATGCGAAACATCTGCAATATGAATCCCAATTTCCCATTCATCTTCCGAAATTTGCTCGATAGAAAGTGCATCGTCAAAATCTTTAGCATCATGAGGGTCTATGGTAAAGGTAAGCACCTTTCGCATGTCCCGTCGATTCTTTATTTCTTTCTCTGAAATCTCTTCTGAAATAGTGGAAACATATGCCTCTACTGATTTTGGAAATTCGTATGGCAAACCGTATTCGGCAAGTATGGCGTGAATTTCTGCATGATGCTCACCTGCTCTTCCAATAATTTTAGAGACTTCTGCAAAAGGGCTTTTAGCTCTTTTTGGCCAATCTAAAATCCTAACTAAAACTTTGTCGGCATTCTTTGCACCATTTAGCTTGTCTTTAGGAATGTAAAAGTCTGTTCCAACTCTAGAATTGTCAGGCGTAACAAAACAATTTCTACCATCTATCCTTAGGTTCCCTACAAAGTCTTTCCGGACTCTTTCAATAACTGATACTACAACCCCTTCAGGGTTTTTCCCATTATGCTGACCCGTAAGAGATATACGAACTATATCTCCGCCTAAAGTTTGCCCTGCATTTCGAGCTGAAATAAAAACATCAGTATCCAACCCTTCACAAATAACATAGCCGGCACCAGAAACAACCTTCTCTATTCTTCCTTCATAAAACGTCTGACTTTGTTTGATCCCATACTTACCATGACCTATTTCTTTAATGGTTCGATCGGCAAGCAAGTTTTTAATAACAAACAAAATTTGATGCTTCGTAATTTTATCTTTTACCTGTAAAAGACGACAAATATCTTTGTGGGTTAATGGTCGGTCTGAGTCTTTAAATAAGGCTATTAATCCTCTTTTAAGTGAGTTTAAATTTTTGGTAGTACTTGATTTGGTCCGCGTGTTTTTTTTCTTTTTCATTGTCGTAAAATTAAGAAAAATGAACTCGGCAGCGAGATATATTTAAAAAATAAAACCAAACAAGTAGTTTGTTTATATATGATTATATTTGCGTTCATATTTTTAACTTATCATACATTGTGAAAGTATGATTTCTAACTCCTCAACTATGAAAAATCTCATTATAAGTGTTTTTTGTTTCCTTATTGGAATTTCGTCAATTTCAGCTCAAAATTGGTGCGGGACTGTTGCACATCAACAATCTTTAATTGAGAACCAACCTGAAAAAGCGGCTGCACTTCAAGAAAGAATGGAGCAATTTAACCGCTTACAAAAAGAAAATTCGGCAAAAGGAATTAAAAACAACGACCATTATATTGTTCCTGTGGTTTTTCATGTCATTCACGAAGGTGGGTCGGAGAATGTTTCCTTGGATCAAATTAACGATCAAATGCGAATTCTAAACGAAGATTTTGCACGCTTAAATCCAGATGCGGAAAATACGCCTGAAATTTTTGCGCAAAACTCAGGAGATACAAACATAGAATTTCGTTTGGCTCAAATTGATCCAGATGGTAATTGTACGCAAGGTGTAACTCGTACTTACTCCAATTT
>TARA_B100001093_G_scaffold76612_2_pt1 | contig 22644 bp, 21 predicted proteins | sample TARA_B100001093 | Tara Oceans TARA_B100001093 (sample SAMEA2623116) | marine metagenome | biome: marine biome (ENVO:00000447); feature: surface water layer (ENVO:00002042); material: "saline water (ENVO:00002010), including plankton (ENVO:xxxxxxxx)" | depth 5 m | reverse complement strand
AGATTATAAAAATAAATGTATGTATATAATATCATGAATTTATCAAAATCCTATAAAAAAAAAGAATTTAATAGTAACGAAAGTTTAAATTCAATAGAATCATTTGAAACTAGGTCAGTAAGTATAGACAGCGTAAACGAATTCGAATTTTCACAAACGATTGATTTTAATAATAAAGTCCCTAAAGAAAAATTAAGATCTTCAAAATGGATACCTATTCAAAAAAGACGTTCAAGAGAAGAAAAAGAAACTATAAGTAAATCTCCAAGTGTAGAAGATGTATTAAAAAAACTGAATATAAAAGTAAGAATACAAAAATGAATTATTCTGCCATTTTCTTTAGTTCTTGTTCTACCCTTTCATAATAAGCAATTGCTGCAGATAAAGGAACTATTCCTCCTCTACTACTATTAAAAAACGTCTCACAGTCAGTTAAATTACCATCAACATTGTTATATTTATATGCTACTATTTGAGCTCCATAATCTAATATCATTTTTTTCATGACAGGATTGTTTTTTGAATTTTCAATTGGTAAAATTACTTTACTAGAAATAGATGTGGTTGAAATATTATCGTCTTTAATTAATGCTGGTTGTTTAGCTTGATTTTCTATTTGAGATAAACTAAATAGATTCATGTTTTGACTACCACTTTCTATATTTAAATAATTTGAAATATCAAAGCAATTTACATCACTGGATTTACATTTAGAAAATTCTTTGTAATCACGATGAATCGTTTTATCAATTACAATAACTATTTTTCCCATGATTTCACTTAATTTTGTATCTTTTGTAACTTCACCTTCATGTAATTTTGGTTTTAATATAGAATCTATTAATTTAGCAATTGCTGCATAACAGTTTGTGTCTTTTGTTTTTATTCTTAAATGTATAAATAAGGGGTCCTTTTTATTTGGAGACATATTGGAAAAGGAATTACCTATAATTGTTGAGAAACATTCTTCTAAATTCATATCATTTTCTGTGTCAAATATTTTGAAATTTGGGTCAGTTGACTGAGCTACTACTGGAATAAAATTATCTTTCTTTTTAATGTAAAAAACTTCAAAATCTAGAAAACGACAACCTCTTGATAAAACGAATTGAACCATTTTTTTATTAACTGTTTTTCCTGTAGTTGCTGAATTATAAGATGCTTTAATACAATAATCTTTAATAGGTAATTGGGCATATTTTTTATCCATACTTTGAATAGATGAAATAGTCTCGAAATTTTTATCATTTTTAACTTTTTCAAATTCAGCGTCATCTACCATTCCAACTAGACCTTCTTGAATATTTGCAAATTTTATATTTCTATTTCGTATTAATTTTAAAAATACTGAATACAAAATTAAAAATATAATTATGCACAACAAAATATTAAGTAACTTCATTATATATTCTATATATAAACAAATATAATAAAATAATATATTATATTATCAAAAAATGGCAGGCGGATTACTAAATATAATTTCTACTGGAAGCAATAATGTATTTTTAACAGGAAATCCTAGTAAAACATTTTTTAAATCAACCTATGTAAAATATACGAATTTTGGTCTACAGAAATTTCGTATTGATTATGATGGTTTAAGAGAATTAAGAACAAGTGAAGATTCTACATTTACATTTAAAATTCCTAGATATGCTGACTTATTAATGGATACATATATTGTTGTCACTTTACCTGACATATGGAGTCCTATATATCATCCATGCGAAGAAACGAATTTAAGATGGTCTCCTTATGATTTTAAATGGATTAGAGATATTGGCACTCATATGATTAAAGAAGTAACAATTACCTGTGGAGGTTTAATGTTACAAAAATATAGTGGAGAATACATGGCTGCTATGATGGAAAGAGATTTTAGCGAAGAGAAAAAAAAATTATTTTATGATATGACTGGTAACATAGAAGAATTAAATAATCCTGCTTATGCTTTTAGTAGAACGAACGCATACCCATCTGCATCTTACACCATAGATACTACTGGAGCTGAACCTTCTATTAGAGGACGTAATTTATATATTCCTATTAACACATGGTTTACTTTAAATAGTAACTGTGCTTTTCCTTTAGTTGCCTTACAATACAATGAACTAAATGTTTCTGTTACTTTTAGACCAATTCAAGATTTATTCCAAGTAAGAGATGTTTTTGATTATGATTTTTCTTATCCATACATTAAACCAAACTTTAATGAATCTAGATTTCAAATGTATAGATTTCTTCAAACACCCCCTTCAGTATATGTTGCGGCAGAAAATTATGAAAATAAAATAAGCACATGGAATGCTGATGTCCACTTACTTTCAACCTATTGTTTTTTGTCACCTGATGAAACAAAAAAATTTGCAGCAGAAGACCATGTTTATTTAATTAAAGATGTTTTTGAGCATAAATATTTAAATATAACAGGTTCTAAAAAATTAAAAGTTGAAAGTAGTGGTATGATTTCAAGTTGGATGTGGTTTTTACAAAGAAATGACGTTAACTTAAGAAATGAATGGAGTAACTATTCTAATTGGCCATATCATAGTTTACCTTCAAATGTTACTCTCGCACCTATTGCCCCGTTACCAGGAAGTGAAAATTCACTTGAATATGGTCCAGGTGTTCATCCTATGCAGACACCGCAAAATACAGGAATAACAATTACTGGTGCATTTAAACCAGAAAACAGAAAAGAAATTTTAGAAACTATGGGTATCTTAATAAACGGAGAATATCGTGAAAATCTCATGACACAAGGAATATACGATTATGTAGAAAAGTATGTAAGAACAAAAGGAAATGCAAAAGATGGTATATACTGCTATAATTTTTGTATTAATACTAGTCCATTTGATTATCAACCATCTGGTGCAATTAATATGAGCAAATTTAAAAATATTGAAATCGAATTAAATACATATTTACCTACTATCGATCCTTCCGGTTCAAACGTTGATGTAATTTGTGATGATGATGGTAATTTAATTGGTGTTAGAAAATCAAATTATCGATTATATGAATATAGCTATAACTTGACTCTTTTCGAAGAAAGATATAATGTTTTATCTATTATTGGTGGAAATTGTGGAATGATGCATGCAAGATAAATATTTAAAATAATAAATACAAAGATATATATATATTTATTTTATATATGTCTCTTCTCCCTCACTCTGAAGTCTGTGATTTTGCAAGATTGACTATTTTAGTTTACGAATATGGTAAATCATTTACAATTGATGAAAACAAAACTATTGAAGGTTTTGTGTCTGAATTAAATGAAGATAAACCTTTAATAGAAAATGAATTTAGATTAGGTGTTATTAAAGAATTATCAAACACATCGCCACATGGAAAAGTGCATAAATTTTATAGTGTTAAGTCTACTGATTTGCAAGCTGGTATAACAATAAGTGAAACGCATAAAAGAATTAGTGTAATATTTAGAGGTAGTGAATCCAAATATGACTGGTATTATGATTTATCATTATTTAAAACTCAATTACATGATGATGTTTATGTTCATGGTGGATTTTATAAACAACTACATAATGAAGATATGTTTGAAAACATAAAAAATGATTTACTTGAACTTTTAAATGAAAATCCTGAATATAGCATATTTATTACTGGACACAGTCTCGGAGCTGCTTTATCAACATTATTTGGTTATGAACTTTCAAGAGAAATCGAAAATGAGGTAACTGTTGTTTCTTTTGCTAGCCCCAGAGTCGGAAATCCTGCTTTTAGAAGAGAATTTGATAACAAAAAAAATTTAACACATTACCGTATATCAAATGAGCGTGATGTAATTACTGCAGCACCAATGATAAATTTTCAACATGTAGGCACAAATATTTCATTAAATGATGAGAAATATGAGGTTTTTTATAATTATTCTTATAATCCTTGGTGGAAATTTTCACTTTTTCATTGCTGGAAAGTTAGTGACCATTATATGGATGTTTATTATAATAGATTATTAAAACATAAATGGAATTCTACTATCGAGCCTTCCAATTCAAATGTTGATGTTATTTCTGATGATGGCAAGATAAAGTAAGTTGAAATTGTAAATATATTATACCAATATATATATAATATATTTTAACAATCATCATGAATAATATAAATAATGAAAAAAAAAAGAAAAGTGTAAAAAAAGAGTTTAGTGATAGTATTAACATTGATGAACATACATTTCAAACAATGCATATGGAAAACAAATTAAAAAAAATAAAAAGAAGAAAAAAAATAAAAAATAATTTTAAAAATATGGAAACCTTTGAAACACTACAAAATACATTTGAAAATGATGAAAAAAAGGAAGAACGAAATGATAATATTGAAAGTTTTAATAACATAGTAGAGGGATTAGATATAGATATTACTGACACTGAAAATAGAGATACATGGGAAGGTCATGACGATGTAGATGCACCAGACATGAGTTCTTTTGATTGGAAAAAAGAATTAATCAATGGAATTAATTATATTTATGACAGCACGCAAGAAGGAATACGTGTATTAGCAGACAAAACTACAAGTTCACTTTCAAATGGAGAAGCCACTGAAAACGATAGAATAATACTTTATAATTATTTTTCAACTATTATTGCTGCTTTAGCTACTTATCCAGTAAGTTATAATTGGTATTTTCTTATGTTTTATTTACAAGATATGACTGATGTAGATTTACCACATGTTTCCACTGAAGAATTAAAAATTCTTAGCACGGTTACAGACCCAGAGGAATTAAAGGAAAAATGGTATGTAGGTATGTTATCTCTTTTTATGTGGTTTAATGAATTTGCAATATTTTTTCCTGCTACTCTTGATTGGTTTATAACTGTTCTTTCACCTCCTATTATAAATAAGTTTCTTGATGGAAAAGTAAAATTCATGTTATTATTTTTTATAGTTTTTAATATTTTGAAATATGGTCTAACTATATTCAAAGATCTTTTCATTTCTATAATTGATGAAACATCTAATAGTTGGATAGTTAATACCATGTATGCATCAGTATTTTTATTATTTTTTATTGCATTTTTTCGTTCGTTAAATGACCCTGGAACAAAAGCCGCTTATATGAGTTCCTGGTTCATTATGATACCGATGTTGTTTGTTCGATTTATAATTATCATTGTAACAAGCGTGCCTTTAGCAGGAGCATTATGTTTTCTATACTTATTTATTTATTCATTATTTGCTACCATTTTGTATAAACCAGCTGGAAGTTCATACCTAGACTTAATTAAAAGAATAAGCTATCATATAGATAATTCAAAACTTGATAAACCGCCAAGATCATGTGATGGAGAAAGTTTCTTTAGTAAATTATTAAGAATTGTTGTTAATATAGTAGGTGTTTTTAAAGATAATCTTTTAGAAATTACTATTGTTTTGATTTCAATTGGTTTCTACTATAACTCCCTTACAGAAATGTCCGATGCTCCAGGAATTATGAATGGATATAGTTTGAAAGAGTGCATTGGTCTTTTATTTATTCTTATTGCAATTTACGGAGGAACACAAATGTATTTAAAATTAATTCCTGAATTTAAAAGGATATTTATAGAGGGAGTGCAAGATTAAATTTTTTAATAAACATTTTATATTATTATTAGTTTAATTATATAAAATCTATTCATTTTTTAATACATACTTATGACTAAAAAAAAGAATGTTACAAAGTTAACACCTTTAATCTCTGTTTGTACTCCTACATTCAATCGAAGACCATTTATTGAAACTATGTTTGAATGTTTCAAAAATCAAACTTATCCCAAAAACAGAATTGAATGGATTATCGTTGACGATGGAACAGATAAAATACAAGATTTAATAGAAAAATCGAATATTCCACAAATTCGTTATTTTGCATTAGACAAAAAACTTATGCTAGGTGCAAAAAGAAACTTTATGCATAAACAATGTCGTGGTTCCATTATTGTTTATATGGATGATGATGATTATTACCCTCCCGAAAGAATTTCACATTCTGTTGAGAAATTACAAGAGAATCCTTCTGCTATGTGTGCGGGTAGTAGTGAAATATACATTTATTTCAAACATATACATAAAATGATTCAATGTGGTCCATATGGTCCAAATCATGCTACTGCAGGAACCTTTGCATTTAAAAAAGAATTATTAAACAGCACTCGTTATAATGATGATGCCGCACTCGCCGAAGAAAAAGCATTTTTGAAAGATTACACTGTTCCATTCGTGCAATTAGATCCATTGAAGTCTATATTAGTATTTTCTCATGAACATAATACATATGATAAGAGAAAAATGTTTGATAATGCACACCCAGATTATTTTAAAGAATCAGATAAAACCGTTGATACCTTTATCAAATATGATAGTGAAAAGCCTATTAAACAATTCTTTATGAAAAATATTGATAAATTATTAAAAAATTATGATCCTGGTTTGCCCTCTATGAAACCTGACGTATTAGAACAAATCAAAACAATAGAAGGCAACAGAGAAAAAATGATACAAGAAATGAAAAATAAACAACAAAATGGACCTATTATGTTGAATGAAGAAGGTAAACCTCCTCGCGAACTTAATAATGGTGAAGTTGTGCAAATTATTCAACATCATCAGGCTAATGTAAAACAATTAAACGAGAAGCTTGTTGAAATTAACAATACTCTTAGTTCTATGCAAAGTCAATTAATTGAAGTTTCTATGAAAGCAGATACATTACAAAATGAAAATAAAAATTTAAATATGGAAAATGAAAAATTAAAGGAAGAAATTGCTTTATTAAAGAAAGAATTGCCAAAAGAAAAAAAATAAGACTGCTTAGTTAAAACTATTATCTTCTTCAATGGCGTCAGGGCGAAGTGCTTTATATTTAGTGTTTAATGCATGTTTTAAATGGTCTTGAAGGGAACCGGATTGCCTAATATCATCTTTTGAATTTTCAATATCGGGATTTTTTACTATGCTAGAAATAGTATTTCTTCTTTTTACGGGTTCTTCTAATCGTGGAGGTTGAGGACTCTGTGGTTTATATTGTTGTTCTTGTTCTTTTTCTTTAATATTAACATGAGAATTCGATGTTTGAGTAAACTGTTTATTAAATACATCTTTTAAAGCCAGTATTTCATTAAAATTAAGATGCGAATATTTTTCATTCATTTTTTCAATCTTTGATTTATGATCACAATATTGTTCAATGTATCTTAATTCTAATTCATATTGCTTGGCTAATAATTGTAAAAATTGTTCTAATTTCTCATTTTCTTGCTCTATTATTTTTATTTCTCCGTCATTTTTTAGTTTATCTTTTGCAATTTTAAATTGATGTAATTTATCTTCAATATGTATATTTTCTTCATTTAATTTCTCTTGCAACTTTGTAGAAAATTCATTTAATTCATTTATACTTTTATTAATTTGATTTTTCTTTTCTTCTAATTCTTTAATATCGTTAAATACACTTTTGTTATTTTCCATTATTATATAATAAAGTGATATAAGATTAAAATTGATTGTTAAAAATAGATAAATATATATTTGTAACAATCATATAATGAACAAACTAAATAATACATCACCCTTAAGGTATCCAGGAGGAAAAACACGAGCTTGTAAAATATTAGAAACTATTATTAATGAACATTTTAATATTAGTGATTTTGATAACTTTGTATCACCTTTCTTTGGTGGTGGTTCTTTTGAATTTCATATTCAAAATAATTATCAATTAAATATTATAGCAAATGATAAATTTACACCTCTTTATAATTTTTGGAATATTTGTAAGGTTGACAATGAAAACTTATGTAATGAACTTACTAAAAAAATAGACTTAATAGATAAAAAAGAATTTTATTCTTTGAGAGAAAACATTATGAATGAAAATAATAAATTAACTCAAAGCATTATGTATTTTATTATAAACCGTTGTTCTTTTAGTGGTGCTACATTATCTGGTGGATTTTCATTAGAAGCTTCTAAAAAAAGATTTACAAAGTCCTCAATTGATAGAATAAAAAAGTTAGATTTAACAAAATTTCATGTTTTTAATCTTGATTTTGAAGATTTTATTAACGCCAATCAAAGCGAAAAAAACCTTATATTCTTAGACCCACCCTATTATCTGGAAAAGGGTTCTACTTTATATGGAAATAATGGAGATATGCATGATACATTTGAACATGACAAACTATATGAATGTTTATCAACTAAGAAAAATTGGTTTATGACCTATAATAATTGTGAATATATAACAAATTTATATAAAGATTTTAAAATTATTGAAACATCTTGGAGTTATGGAATGAATAAATCTAAAAAATCTTCAGAAATAGTTATTATTGGTTGATATTACAATTATAAATTAAAGACAGTGGTAGTTTATCTTTATCATCCAGTGAATATTTAGATTTTTCAAATTTTGTTATATCTTTAGGTTGACATGCAATTGTTATTGATAACACACAAAAATCTTTTTTGTTTTTTCTACTATGTATTTTTGTGCGAATTCTTAGTTGCTGTTCTATATTAAATAAAGGAACATCGAAATTGCATATATCATTTCCTAAGTGATATAACCCATAACCATTACTAATTTGTATATAATTACAGCCCTTTGCTTGATATAATTTAGAAATACTATCAGAGGGAATATCAATATACTTATCATCCCATTTATCTGTTTCTTTTTTTATTTTAATCCATTCTTCATGTGTTATTGATTTTTCAATAAATGGTGGTATTTCACCATTATACAAGTTTATATTATTTATTACATTATTAAATATTTCTCTGCATGCAATTGGATTTTTACCTTTTTTTGTTGCTTCCCAGATTTTATCTGTTTGATTATATTTTATAGAACATTGCATCCAATCCGGTGTATTATATTTTTTTGCTTCTATACCAATATCATTTTTTTCAATAAAATTACATTCTATATCGTTTTTACTCGAAGACCCTGCTAATTCATCTACAGTTTGTGTATTAAATTGTTTGTTATTAATATATGTATATTTAACTACATTATGTATTTTTTTTTCATAAATATCTCCATTCACTGAACACTGTGAACCTTTGTTTTGTTTTAAATATTCTACTTCTTTATTTAGTTCTTCAATTATTTCTCTTTCCATATAAATTATTTAATTATAAAAAAAATGTTATCAATTTTTAAACCAAATCGTTATTCATCTTATAATAATCATAAGCTTTATCCCAAATTACTTTATTGTCATTGATAATTAAATTTTTAAGTATACTAGAAAAATAATCAGAACTTTCAAAAGGTATAAGGGAAGGTAAATTATCGATCGATATTACATCTAGTAAATCATGTATTTTTAAAACTGGATTTTCCCAATTTGTTTTTTGTGAATATACTGGAAATGGATTCAAAGGATTGTTATAATCACAACTTATATCTACCAATAAAGTTTTTTGTTTAAGTGTCGAATCTTTTGTAATTAATTTTGGTATTTCAACTTTTAAATGAATACAATTATATATAATATCATAGTCTAATAATTCATCTATTTTATCTTTACTGTTAAATACTTTATATTTTATATCTAAGGAATCTAATACAAACCTAACACCTTGTCCGCATCTACCATTACTTCCAATTATGCATATTTTTTTATTATCAAAATTATAAGTAATTTCTTTTATTTTCTTTGTTATTGATTTCCAAAAAGATAATTCTTTTATATTTTTATTATTTATTTTATCCTCTTGATATTGTAATAATCCTAATAAACCACCCGATACACCTGCATGATAACTAAACGAAATAAGCCTTTTGTTTTCATCATCAAGTAAATATTCCAAATCATATAATAAACTTGATGAGTTTTTAAAATTTTTTAATATTTCTTTACTTCCGTCTTGTCCTTTATAACAGTGAGCAAAATACATATGTTGACTCTGTTTCATATCATTAATAAAGTCCAATTCTTTTATTCCCAATATTAAACAATCTGTATGTTCTTTCCAATTTTTTTCTGTTAATATCGCACCATTATTTTCAAATTCCTCATCGCTATAACATCTTGTTTCACTTTTTTGGACATAAACACATTTACCAGTTTCTATTAACTTTTTTATATCACTTGGAATCAAAGGCGTTCTGTATTCGTTTTCAAATATTTCATTGCGGATAAAAATTTTTTTATTCATATAAATGATTCTCTTTTTATAATATACATGAGTAAAAAAAATATTATTAACATTACAAAAAATGCATGGATAAAAATGGAATCTATTATTCAAAGTTCGCCAAATAAAGAAGGTTTTATATTTGGGGTAACCTCCGGCGGGTGCAACGGCTTTAATTTTGATTTAAAACTTGCAGAAAAAAATGAAATGATTACATTAAGAAAGAAAAAACCAACATGTATGCAAAACAATAATGTTGAAATTATTATTGACCCTATTTCAGAAATGCACTTATTAGGAACAACTGTCGACTATATAAAAGAAGATTTTAGTAAAGGTATTTTTGAAAACAAATTTATTTACAATATTGATAAAAAATTAGCAAGTTCTTGTGGATGTGGCGTATCATTTATGCCAAGAAGTATTAAATAAAAGATTCTCCCCAACAGTTTTTACAATATTTACATATACTTTCACTATCAGAACTACCATAAACCATATTATTTTTTGAACATTCGTTACATAATATTTTTTTACATCTATAACAAGTATTACGATTGTCTATTATATGATATTTTTTACAAACTACACATTTATTTAAAAAATCTAAAATATAATTTTTTAGATAAAAATCCATACTATTAAAATAGTTATTATATTTTTTTTAAATGGTGTAAAGATATTTTATTTAAAAAAATATATGAAAAATAATTATACTTATGTTTTAAAATCAATCAAAAAAGATAAAACTTTAAACCCAATTTTAAATAATCTAGAAGGAAAAAACTATATTATTGCCGGGGGAACTCGAGGAATAGGATTTAACATAGCTGAAAAGTTGGCGTTAAATAATGCAAACGTCGCTATATTAGGTAAAACAAAAACTAAACATCCTAAATTAGAAAATACTATTTTTACTGCTGCAGAAAAAATACTAACAAAGACAAAAAAAAATAATGTTATGCCTATTTCTTGTGACATTAGAGAGAAAAGTGATATTGATAATTCTATTCAAAGGACTAAATCAGTATGGGGAAAGATTGATGGCGTAGTTTTAAATGCAAGTGCTTTATGTTTAAATAGCACTCTATACCAAAGTAAAAAAGAGGTTGATTTAATGAGTAGTGTAAATATTAACGGAACCTATTTGTTTGGACAAAAATGTTTACAAAATATGAAGGATAGTGGTGGACATATGATAATTATAGCACCTCCAATTAATATGTTATACAATGATGATTGGTGGACAAGTCATTTTTATTATAGTATGTCAAAATTTAATATGAGTTTAATGGCAAAATATTGGAATAAAGAATTTAAAAATATTGGTGTAAACACACTCTGGCCAAGAACTACTATCGCTACCGCACCTGTTAAAAACTTACTTGGAGGAGAAGAAATGATGAAAATATCAAGAAGACCTGATATTATGGGAGATGCAGCACTTAAAATATTTTATACTGATCCAAAAAAATGTAATGGAAAAAATTATATTGATGATGAAGTGTTAGCTTCATTGGATATTGATGTTGAAAAATATAAAGTCGACCCATCAATACATGAAAAAGATTTGATGCCAGATTTCTTTTGTTAATTAATATAAAGCTATTTTGTTTTATATTAATAACTACAACATGAAACCTATTTATAAATTATTAGATTGGATACCAACTCCTGAAGATAATAAAGGCGAGGTAATACAATTCTCGGAGTATTGGCTGGGATTAATTCAAAACAAAAACCCGCAAGGTGCAAAAATTGTTCTTAGCTACATAGAAAATGACGATATAGTTTTTTTCTATGGCGAAGAACATGAATATTCGTATTTTATGAGGAGTTTCTCTACGCATCCTGACACAGTTGATTTTATAAAGAAAAATGTAGATAATACATATTGTATGCGTGAAGAAAGAAATGGAGATTTCCGTGAAGGTAAATTACATGAATTTATTGATTGGGCATACTTATGTGAATACAACGAAAATCCTAGCCTCAAACAATTTTTAAAGGAAAGACCTGAATTTATTAATTGGGATTGTTTGGGAAATAACGAACATCCCGAATTATTATCTTTATTTTTTGATGATTTAAATATTATTGATACTACTACAAGTAACTACCGTTCAATAGACAAAAATAAAACTACTCTATGGCATTTATCTAAAAATCCATCTGCTATTCATATTTTAAAAAAAGTAGAAGCTGTTAGTAATTTAACAATAGCACAAAATCCTAATCCAGACGCATTCGAATTAATTGAAAAACAACGCAAACATATTGACTGGAGTGACCAATATATATGGAATGACCATATGTTCATGTGGAAAAAGGATTACTATGAAGAAAACGGTGTTAAAGGAAACTTATATATTAATAATATTATTAAATTAACTGAAAAATATTATGATGAAATGATTAAATACGTAAATTGGGATGGTATTTCAAAATATTATATGGCATTTGATTTACTTAAAAAAAATCAAGATAAAATAAATTGGGATGTTTTTTGTGCGTGTAACTCCCATTCTAAAATTATTGAAATATTAGAAAACAATATTGAAAAAATAAAATGGTCTCAACTATGTAGAAACAATAATAAACATATAATTCCATTTTTAGAAAAACATTTGGAAAAAATAGATTGGGATAGTTTATCAGAAAATAAACATGCTATTCACATACTGAAAGATAATGAGAGAAATATTAATTGGGAACTTTTATCACAAAACAAAAATGCGATTGATATTCTTAAAGATAATCCTAAAAAGATTGATTGGAATTCCCTTAGGTTAAATAAAAACCCTAAAAAATACGAATTATATTTAAAACATTGGAATCCAAGTTTTCAATTAGAGAGAAAAACCTGGAGCAGAATAACAGAAGATCCCTATGCTATAGATTTTTTAAAATATGTCATACTAAATGATATTGAAAATGATATAGAATGGAGTGAATTTTTTAGTAATCGTGCTATATTTGAACTTGATAAAGAAGAAATGAAAAAACAAATGCAGCCACTAGCTGAAGAATTAACAGCTAACGTTTTTCATCCTTCCAGAATAGAATTTTTTATTGAAAACTATGGTTATGAAATGTTAGAAAATCTTTAATTGTATGTAAAATAATTATATACAATTAATTTGAAACTTTTTGCTCTTTTTTACTATTATGTTTATTATTATTTTGTTTATTATTGGTGTTTAATTTATGATATTCTTTCCAATTAGTTATTGGAAATACTTTATAAGGTAATACACTTTTTATTTTATTAAATCTAAATACTCTATTCATTTATATTTATTTTGTATTTTTAGTTTTATATACTTTATTCAAATTCATCTGTGATGGCATCCTTTTTTGAGTTCTTATCTAAATATCTATAAAAACGTTTTATATCCAATTTACAAATATCATAATCTTCAAAAATATTTTCAATATTGGTTAATATTTCATTATCTTCACAAAAATCCTTTCCAATACATAATCTTATCTCTTGGAAAAATGAAACAATATCTTTTTTATCCATACATAGTTTTTGTGATAAGTCTTGTATAAACAAAGAGTTATTATATTCAGTTGAATATTTGGTTAAAACTTTTGTAAATCTTATTTCATTTAATGGTTTGAATTCTTCATTTTCAAAGCTATCGTGAAATATTTTATTATTATAAAAGGTCTTTATTAATGAACTCATTTCGTTAAATTCCCATATTTGACTTTGAAAAGTGATTCTATCAATATAATCAGCAAAGCAAATATTTCTTAATATTTTGTAATAAATTGGATAAACTCTTTCTTTATCTTTTTGTTCCAATTTATCAATAAGGTTTTCATGCCAAAGAAGTGCAACTATTGTTCGATCAGTTTCATTCATCAAATTATTATGCATTGATATATCATATTTTTTTTCTAATAACTGATTCGTAATTGACTTTGAATCTTCATTATAACTTTTTAAATGAAATAATTTAAGTATTTGCTCATTACTGATATTTTCATCACCATTTAATACATCCAAAGTAAATTTCAATTTACGCATGTCTCCTTCTACATAATTAACTATTATACTTATCTTTTCTTTCTCCATTTGTTTTAATCGAACTGAACCTAATGAAAGAATATTTTTAATTTCTTCACTATTCGGTTTTGGTAACTCAAACACATTACATACTTTCATTAATTCACGCATCTTTTTATCAGTATAATAGTTTCCAATACAAATTATTGGATTCATAGTTTTACCTTCTGTTTTTTGTTTTTTTGTTTTTTTTTGACGAATTAATTTTACCAAAGCCGTAAGACCACCCTTATCTCCATTATTCATTCCATCTATTTCATCCATTACTATTGCTATTTTTTTTTCTCTACCCGTCATCATATCCAAAACATTACGATTTGATATATTATTAGATGTGATAGTCTCTATCAAATTTTTATTTCTTATGTCACCTGCATCATACTTTATCATATCATAATTTAATTTTTTTAATATTTCTGATACAAAATATGTCTTTCCACAACCTGGTGCACCATAAATGTATATTCCTTTTTTATAATCCAAACTTTCATAGTTAGAATTAAAGTTATTTAAAATTGTCATTATTTCATTTTCTATTTCATTTCTTTTTTGTAAAAACGAATTTATATTTAAATTTTCCATATTATTATATAAACACACTATGTTTATATAAGATTTTAAACGAATTTATTTACCAAATGAACTGAAATCTGCTGTTCTTGGTAAAAACTCAGTTGGTTTTTTGTATGGAACTTGACCATAATAGGAATATGGGTCTGTTTTTACATCTGCCAATACTTGAGTATTACTATTCATTAAATTTACATCATTTGTTTTTTCTTCTTCACTTGCTGCATCTACTACCTTTTGTCCTGAACTTATTACACTTGATGCTACATCTCCTACTGCATCTACTGCACCACTAGCAATATCCCCAACAGTTCCTATTGCTCCTGTTGTTAAATCACCTGCTGTGCTTACTGTTCCTTTTGCTGCGTCTGTTGCTACACCTGCTACGTTACTTACTGTATCAGATACAGTATCCGTTAATGATTTTTCATTATTTTGTGCTACTTCATCACTAGTTACAGTTGAATCACCTTTGTCTGTTAATGTTCCAGAACCACCATTACCTCCACAATTTCCACACAAAGAATCACCATCAACAGTGCAAGAAGGACAAGCTGGACAAGATGGACAAACTGGAGGAACTACTTGTGTTTTTAATATATAATTATCCAAATTTAATTCTGTTCCAGTTGAACCAATTTGTTGATTATTATTATTATTTTGCAATGAATTAATCAATGTTTGTAAACTTGTATTATCAGCATTATTGTTAGTTAGCTGTCTGGATAACATATCAGCAAAACTGCGATCATTTCCTCTATTATTTGAAGAACTGTCTGCTCCTTCTCCATTATCTATTCCGTTAGGAGTAAATCTTTTTACATTTTTCAATACTAAACTTTCTTGATAATCTTTTCCAATTACTGCTACTAAAGAATCAAATGATTGATTTACAAATAATATAGTATTTGCACCACTTTCATCTTCTAGTAATCTTACACTAAAGTCCACACTTGTAAAACTTTCATCATTTCCAAAAGTTCTCTCATCTGAACTATCTGAAACATTAATAGTAATCTTATTTTCACTATTTCTTTTATATACATCTATAGAGCTGTTTTGGTTACTAGATATTAATAAATTTCCGTTTCTTTTATCAAATTTTACATATTTTGATACTTGGTATACTCTTGCATCACTGTTATAATTAGATTCCAATACTTCTGTATTGTTATTAGAATCTACGTCTTGAATATAACTTGATGCCCCTATAGGTGTGCTAGTTAAGTCTTTACTGTATACAACTGAGGTATCGCTAAATAAATAAAATTGTTCACTAACTGGTGTATCGGGGCTTGTATTGACAATATGTAAATAACTCTTTTTATCCCATGGCATATAAAAAACAGTATAACTATCTGTGTTTTCACTTTCACTGCGATAAATCATAGATTTGTAAGATGTTGCTAATTCACTTGGTTGATCTGGCAAAATTTGATCCTCTGATGATATTTCGTAAGTGTAAACATCTACAGAATCTCTTGGTAATACACTAATACTTGTAATTGTGTTTCCAGTCATATCTACATTTCCACTACTAGAATAATCTGATGAATCTACTTCAATTAAATTTCCATTTAAATCATCAAAATATAGACTATCATACAATTTATAAGGTGTTTCTGAACTTGTATATTGTGGAATTTCTACTCTAGAAGCTTGGGGTTCTGATTGTTTAAATGATATAAAACCTTCTTTCATAAAAGGAAGTCTACAAAGCATTGCAAATATTATTAAAATAAATAACAATACTAAAAGTACAATTAATCCACTGGTTTTCAATTTCATTTTTAAGAGATATATAGTATATATTGAAAATATATGTTGAAAAACTAATTAATAAAAAAATTGATATTTAAATTTTATTTGTTTATAATCCTATACAATATGCTGCAAAGGTTTTATAATAATGATTATAAATATGAAATTTGTATAGACGAAGCTGGGCGTGGTTGTTTATTTGGTAGAGTTTATATTGCCTCAGTTGTTTTACCTAAAGAACCACATTTATTTGATGGAACCAACATAAAAGATAGCAAAAAATTCTCTTCTAAAAAGAAAATTAATGAAGTTTCTGAATATATTAAAAATAATGCATTTCTTTATTCTGTTCAATATGAAGAATCAGATACCATTGACCGTGTTAATATTCTTAAATCTGTTATGAGTGGTATGCATAAATGTATTTCAAATACTATAGAACATATTATGAACAATATTGATAAAAGTGCTACTTACAATGATTTCTTAATTGTAGTTGATGGTAATTATTTTACTCCTTACATGAAATTTGATAATACTACCAATCAACTAAAACAAATTAATCATGTTACTATTGAACAAGGTGATGCTAAATTTATGGGAATTGCTGCTGCAAGTATTCTTGCAAAAACTGACAGAGATGCCTACATTCATAAAATATGCGAGGAAACACCATTGTTAGACGAATATTATGGATTAAAAAAAAATGTCGGTTATGGAACTAAACAACACAGAGAAGGAATACAAAAACACGGAATCACTATTATGCATAGAAGAACCTATGGAGAAAACTGCAGAAATGCAGAAATTAATAATATTTTATAACTTTATCATCATATCATCTATTTCGGTTTTTTTAATACATATATAATCAGTATTGCTATCATTTTCACTATATCCTATTATAAATTTATTTTCTTCCTTAACAAATAAAAATCCTAATGTATATTCAATTCTATTATTATTCATCGTAAACAACGAAGAATATTTTTTTAATTGCATTGTCAATGCATCTAACACAACAAACATATGATAATAGTAACGTTTATTTTCATAACTTACTATATGATTTATAAACCATATTTCATTTTCTATATTAATACCATTTGTTGAACCTCTTACTAATTTAAACAATCTTGGAGTATTTATTTTGTTTATAATTTCAACATCTTTTATTGTTAATTTTTTATCAAATTGTTTATCATCAAAATCACATATTGTTATTGGAAACCAATTATAAACTATATATTTTTTGTTATTATTTGAGAACATTACCCAATTCTTTTCTACTTTTGATTTATTTTCTATGTTTAATAAACACGATTCAATGCATTTATCATCCAAATTTATTTTTCCATGTTCTATAAAAATTGTCAAATCTTCTGAATTCGTTATTTTACTACCTGTAAAAAATAATTCGTCGTTGTGTTCCATTAATCTCATATCTTCAATGCCTTTGTAAAACCCATCAAAAATAGTATCATATTTTACTTCAAATTCCTTCTCTTTTGTTAATTTATTATCATTGAAATTAAAAATTGTTAATATATTTCTTGTTTCAATACTATTTAGTTTTTCATAATCACCATTTTCATTTTTGGATTTATAAAAACCGTTGGGATCTAAATAATAATTAATGTATCTTACCACTTGAATTATCTTATCTTGATAAAAAACAATTGAAGGTGATGACTTATGAAACTCATATTCATGTTTCATTACAATATTATTGCCTGTATCTTTAAAAGCTTGAATATCTCCTTCATAATTACATAATTTATTGAATAAATTTGTTGCATAATATTTATAATTTGATAATATATTATTTTCAATTGTTTGTGGTAAATGTTTATTTAACAGCGACATACATAACAAATTTATTTTACTTCTTTCAATATCTACATAATATGCTACAATTGATATTTCATAATCTATTTTATAATCATAGACATCGCTGTTAAAGAATAATTCATCTTCACGATTTTTTATATCATGTCGATGATCTTGTGCTATCCTATAAAAATGATAAGCAAGGAGTGATTTATTTTCTTCACGAAAGTGTTTAATAATTGAATATATTGTTTCTAATCTTTTTGGCATAAATTGAAAACCCAACAACCAACTCTCAATTGCATCTCCCATTTTCTTCATATATTGATAACAAAATCCTTTATAATAATAACTACACCAAATTTCTTGTTCCCACCCTCCAGCTTGTATTCGTCTATTATAATTCTCAATAGCTTTTTCATATTGTCCATCATCTTTATAACTGTTTGCCAAATAAAACATATAACGAACATTATTAGGTTCACATAAAAGTCCTTTTTCAAGCAAATCTATATCTCTTTTATATTTATTTCCTTTGGAACCACCATCTCCTATATCATAAATATATAAAACATCTTTACTAAACGTATCTTTAGTAAATGTTTCATGACAAGACAAATATTCATGCGTTACACCCAAATAATAAAATCGTTTGTCATTTTTAATAAATCTGGCATTCTTATAATAAAAATTATCATCGCCTTGTATTAAATAATAAACATCTTCAATTAAACTCTTTTTTAGAGTGTCTTTGTCTGTATCCTTTCCAAACTTCAAAGTCATATCTGCATCCATTAATAAAATATATTCACATTCAGTTAACTCTTGACATTTCTCCAATGCAAAACTTCTTGTTAATCCGAAATTTACAAAATGATGCTGGAGAACCTGACCTTTAATATTACTTTTTTTCATGAAATCTGTGATTATTTCTATTGTATTGTCTGAACTACCAGTATCTACTATAATAAATTCATCAATAAACTCTATTACTGATTTTAATAGTCTTTCAATTATCTTGCCTTCATTTTTTACAATCATATTTAAACATATTTTAGGAATGTTTATCATTATGTATGTAAAAATATTCAATATTTAAATGTTTTTTTGAGAACAAATATTATATTCCTATATAATAACTTAATAATGTCATTTACACGATTTCACGACGACCCTAACCGCATTAAAAAGCAATTAGAAGAAAGCACCTATCAAGGAAGATATTTTTTAAACAAACCTGGTGCCGGTATGGACCTACCATTCTTTGAAGACCCACATTTACGTTTGCAAGGATGGGGAGCTAATTTACATAACAATACTGTTAATTTAGAGAGTGATTTATATGGTTTGAGCAGAACACTTAATAGAGACCAAGTTAATATGAATCATTATCAAAAAAAGTCTGTTCGCTCCACACCTTATACATATAAAAGTTTCTCTCCAAATACTGAAGAAAGTAGAGCTTCTCATCCCGCATGGACTTACAGAGGTTTAGAAAAACCTAGATGGGAAACTCCATATGTGAATCCTCAAAATAATTTAGAGAGAACTTTTGATCATAACATTCAAACTCGCATTTTAGAAAAAGACAATTATGTGCCAAAAATACCCATCCTTGGCTCTTCCACTGCTTTTCATGAAGGAGGATTAAAATACGATCAAGAAAAACCTTTATAATTATAAAAATTAATTAATAAACCTTGAATTTATAATATGTTATTATACTATTATATATTATAATGGAATTAGCGATACCAGGTGTTGCATTAGGATTATTATATGTTGTATCAAATCAAAAAAAAGATGATGAAGCTAATGAATCATTTACTAATTATTTGCCCAACACGAATATTCCTGATAAAAATTATTATGATGATGAAAATACAAATGACTTAGAAGAATATGAACAAACATCTTCTTTATCTAGAAACAATAAATTTGAAAGTAATGGTGCATATACTGACAAATATTTTCATTCTAATCAAAACCAAGATTCTCAAGATAGCACTGAACAACCTTCTTTTTATTCTATGACCGGTGAAAAAGTTGGTAGTGATTATTTTAAACACAATAATATGGTCCCTTACATGGGTAGCAATCTTAGAACTATGAAAACACTTGCTAATACCAATGAAGGATTATTAGATAGATATACTGGTAGTGGTTCTCAAGATTATGTAAAAAAAGAACAATCACCTCTTTTTAAACCTGATGAAAATGTTTCTTGGTCACACGGTATGCCCAACCAAAATAATTTTATTCAATCTAGAATTAATCCTAGTATGCGTATGGCTAATGTTAAACCCTTTGAAGAAGAACGTGTTGCCCCTGGACTTGGTTTAGGATATACTAATGAAGGAGCTGATGGTTTCAATTCTGGTATGATGAACCGTGAAGAATGGATGCCAAAAAACGTTGACCAATTACGTGTTTTAACAAATCCTAGAGCTGGTGGAACTTCATTAATTGGACACGAAGGACCTGCTAATGGTATTACCCAAAATGTTCCTACAATGGAAGGCATCGGCAGAGTTGAGAAACATTTACCTGATAGAGACTTTGAAATGACACAAGACAGATATATGACTACCACTGGTCTTGAAAAAGGACCTGCTTTACATTCTATTCCTATCGACAGACATGTTACTCGTCCTGAAACTACTACTTCATATACTGGTGTTGCTGGTGCTGACCAAAATGCTAGTTATGTTCCTGGAAAATACATGCCATCTACAAATCAACAATTAGGACCTACTCCTATGGGTGTTGCTAACGCTAATAGTCGCAATCATGCTACTAATGCTGATTATGGTATTAAATCTAAAAAGGCATATCCTAATAATCGTTCATCTAACAAACAAAACACGTATTATGGTATGGTTAGTGGTGGATTAAATGCTGCTGTTGCACCACTTCTTGATGCTTTAAGACCTTCCAGAAAAGAAAACGTCATTGGAACACTAAGACCTTATCAAAATCCAGGAACCAGTGTCCCTAACTCTTATATTTTTAACCCTGCCGATAGACCTTCTACTACAATACGTGAAACTACTGAAGATTCTAAAAACCATTACAACATTGATGCCACACAAAATACTGGTGCCTATATGGTAACTGACCATCAAGTTGCATACACTAGTCGTAACGAAACTGGCAATTATTACTATACTGGAGCTGCTGGTGCCACTGACGGAACAAGGGAACTTAAATCTTATGAGGCTGTTGGTAACCAAAGAAATAATGACATTAAATCAAGCACTATTGATGGAAGATTAACAAAGGGTAATATGAGTTTATTAAATGGTGACGTAAATATGCGAGAAAAAACAAGAGATGAATCATTAAAAATTAATAGAGATGTTGTTGGTAATATGCCTTATGCTCCACCTGATATTTCTAACATGGGTCAATTAGCTGGTCATCAACAAAAATTACCATCCAGTGTTGAATCTGATAGAAACCAAATTAACTTTTCAGAACAATTAAAAGAAAACCCGTATGTAGTTAATTACAAAACTGGAATTTAAGACAAGTTATATTTTTAAAAATATTTAAAGTCATTTTTGTTATAAATATAACAAAAATGGAATACATTTATCATTCTAATTTAATTGAAAATAATATTCAAAACATGCCTATTGACATTAAGAATATAATTGAAGAATTTACTGTTTTTAAACCGATAACAAAAGACCAATTACAAGTTGCTATTGCTTTATGGTTTAAAAATAAATTTCTTGCAAAAAACAAATACGGTCATATATCAGATTGGAATACTTCATTAATAACAGATATGTCAAAGTTATTTTATTATAAACAAGGATTTAATGAAGATATATCAAAATGGGATGTTTCTAATGTTACCACTATGGAAAATATGTTTAAGGAATGTGCAAATTTTAATCAACCTTTAAATAGTTGGGATGTTTCTAACCTTAAAGATTTGTCTGGTATGTTTCATGGATGTAGAAAATTTAATCAACCTTTGAATGATTGGGATGTTTCTAATGTAACATCTATGGAAAATATGTTTTCCGATTGTGATATTTTTAATCAGCCTTTAAATAAATGGAAAGTATCAAATGTAAAATGTATGGACAGTATGTTTTATGGTTGTAAACTTTTTAATCAAAATTTAAATAATTGGATTATTTCTAATTTGGAATCTACACTGGGTATGTTTTCTAATTGTCATAGATTTAATCAACCTTTAAATAATTGGGATGTTTCTAATA
>TARA_B100001093_G_scaffold486799_1_pt1 | contig 22665 bp, 21 predicted proteins | sample TARA_B100001093 | Tara Oceans TARA_B100001093 (sample SAMEA2623116) | marine metagenome | biome: marine biome (ENVO:00000447); feature: surface water layer (ENVO:00002042); material: "saline water (ENVO:00002010), including plankton (ENVO:xxxxxxxx)" | depth 5 m | reverse complement strand
GTGTCCTGAACCACTTTTCGAACCTGTTCTTCAAAGATCTTTTGAGGTTCTGCTTCACCTATCCACAACAGATATTCGTGGTTGCCTGCAGGGCCAGTGATTGGAGAGCCAACGATTCCCTGGGCATTCCATCCCAGGGAATTCGACGCAGCTATCGCCGACCCGATTGCATCCCTGTGGGCAGAAATTTCTCTCACGACTCCTCCTTTACCGACGCGATCTCTCCCTACTTCAAACTGAGGCTTCACTAAAACTATTGCTTCGCTTCCCTGAGGTTCCAGCAAGTTCCGAATGGCCGGGAGCACAAGTGCCAAGGAGATGAACGACACATCAGCGACAGCAAGAGTGGGACGAACGTCATCAGGTCCATACAGTTCAGTCGCGCTGAGGCGGCGCAGATTCGTGCGCTCTTTCAAAACAACACGCTCATCAATGCGCAAACTCCATGCCGTCTGGCCGTACCCCACATCGATTCCGTAAACACGACTGGCGCCGTGTTGCAACAAGCAATCTGTGAATCCACCTGTAGAAATTCCACCGTCGAGGCATATTCGCCCCTCAACCGATACCGGGAACGCCGTTAGTGCCGCCAACAACTTTTCACCTCCTCTTGAGACAAACCGAGGAGGTTGTTCAACGATCAGCTCAAGATCAGCTGAAACCGAATGTCCAGGCTTATCAAGGAGCTGACCACGCCGGTCTCTCACCTTGCCTGCGCGAATGAGCTGCTGAGCCTGATGACGGGACACAGCAAGTCCCAATGTCAGCATATGAAGATCTAGGCGGCATTTACGAGCCATTTCGACATAAGTGCAATGTGAAACCGAAACAAATACCGGAGTTCCACCCGGAATTCCTTAGACCTCCTGGAAGATCTTGGCAAGCCGCACGCGAGTACGTGTCAGTCATCAATCTCTTTGACCTCAAAAGCGGACTCCGCCCATCTCTAGGGACCAAGTTCCCTAGTGCCTCTCATGAGCCATCTAGTTGCGTGCTCGAGCTCCTACCTCCAGGTTCCTTTGTCATGCTCGACAACCACCCAAACGATCTTCCGCCTTTTCAAATCATCGAATGCCGCGGGGGCCTGTGCTGGGTCCGTCAGCAAGCCTGGGGACAGAGCGTTCAATGGGAAGTTGATCATCGAAGACTCACCTCTGCATAGCTCATTCGTTTTGAGCGAACCTTCAGCGCCATACATTGGTTAAGTCGTTGCCACGCGCTGGCCCTTGATCGAGAGATACACCCTGCCCGAAATGGGCAAGATCTGGACAGACCGGGCCAAATACCAAAGTTGGCTTGATGTTGAGATTGCCGCTTGCGAGGCTAATTGCAGGCTAGGTCGCGTTCCGAAAAAAGCGATGCAAACGATCCGAGAGCAATCGTCGTTTGAGCCCGATCGGATCCTGGAGATTGAGGCCGAGGTCCGCCATGACGTGATTGCGTTTCTCACCAATGTGAACGAACACGTGGGCGATGCTGGTCGTTATATCCATGTAGGAATGACTAGTAGTGACGTCCTCGACACAGGGCTCGCACTGCAGTTGAAAGCCTCCGTTGCGCTATTGCGCCATGAGTTGACTTCCTTGGATGCAGCGATCGCCAAGCTGGCCACGGAGCACAAGACCACCGTGATGATCGGTCGGTCCCACGCCATCCATGGCGAGCCGATCACTTTTGGATTCAAGCTGGCTGGATGGTTAGCAGAAACGCGCCGCAACTCTGAGCGACTAGCTCGGCTGGAGCGTGATGTGGCTGTTGGCCAGGTGAGCGGAGCGATGGGTACCTACGCCAACACAGATCCAGAGGTGGAAAGGCTTACCTGCGAAATCCTGGGCCTCTCTCCTGATACTGCGAGCACCCAAGTGATCTCCCGCGATCGCCATGCCGATTATGTGCAGGTCTTGGCCCTCATTGGGGCCTCACTCGATCGCTTCGCCACCGAGATTCGCAACCTCCAACGCACCGATGTGCTCGAGGTGGAGGAAAGCTTCGCCAAGGGACAAAAAGGCAGTTCAGCCATGCCCCACAAACGCAACCCGATTCGTAGCGAGCGGATCAGCGGTTTGGCACGAGTACTCCGTAGCTACGTCGTGGCCGCTCTTGAAAATGTGGCTCTCTGGCATGAACGTGACATCAGCCACAGCTCAACAGAGCGGATGATGCTTCCTGATTGCTCCGCAACTCTGCACTTCATGCTTCGCGAGATGACTGCCGTGATTTCTGGCCTTGGGGTGTACCCGGACAACATGGTTCGCAACATGAATGTGTATGGAGGCGTGGTTTTCAGCCAACGGGTTCTGCTCGCCCTCGTGGATGGGGGCATGAGCCGCGAAGACGCTTATCAGGTGGTTCAGCGCAACGCACACAGCGCTTGGAACACCAATGGCGGTGACTTCCACGCCAACCTTCAAAACGATCCCAAAGTGAGTGGCAAGCTCAGTGCCGACCAGCTCGCAGAGTGCTTCAGCACAGACCTGCACCAAGCCAATCTGGGAGTGGTGTGGGATCGACTAGGCCTGTGAGTCGATGTTCTGGACCCCCTATGCCGACTGGATTTACGTGGTAGTCAGTGTGAGCGGGATGCTCATCATCATCGCGCTAGTCCTTCGCCCTGACGGAAAGTCATGACCCAAACAACAAGGACCGAACACGACAGCATGGGCCCGGTCGAGGTACCGGCTAAATCCCTCTGGGGAGCACAGACCCAGCGCTCTCTACAGAATTTTGGGATTAGCGATGAGCTCATCCCTATTGATTTGATCCATGCCCTGGCGCAAATCAAACAAGCGGCAGCGATCGTGAACGCTCGCCTGGGGGTGTTGGATGACAACCGACGCGACCTGATTGTGAAGGTGGCGGCCACCATTGCCGAGGGCCATCACGACGATCAGTTCCCCCTGAGGGTTTGGCAAACCGGCAGCGGCACTCAGACAAACATGAACGTCAATGAGGTGATCAGCAACCTGGTGTCGCGGAGCGAGGGGGAGCCATTAGGCAGCCATCAGCCGGTGCACCCGAACGATCATGTCAACCGCTCGCAGTCGACCAACGATGCCTTCCCAGCCGCCATCCACATCGCTGCTGCCGCAGGCATCCAACACAGACTATTGCCGGAATTGCAGCGACTAAGCAACGCTTTCGCTGCAAAGAGTGAAGCCTGGCAAGGCATCGTGAAGATTGGACGCACCCACCTGCAGGATGCGGTGCCGCTCACCCTTGGCCAAGAATCTTCAGCTTGGCGCGATCAGCTCAGCAGTGCTAGGAACCGCATTGAAACATCACTGCAAGAGCTCTACCCACTCCCGCTCGGCGGCACTGCAGTGGGAACGGGCCTGAATGCCCCGGAAGGATTCGCCGACCAGGCAGCAACGGAACTGGCGCGCCTGAGCGGATTGCCCTTGGTCTCGGCTCCGAACAAGTTTGCTGTGATGGCAAGCCATGATGGACTGGTGAACGCCATGGGGCAACTGCGATTGCTCGCGGTGAGCTTGCTCAAGATCGCGAACGACCTCCGTTTGCTCGCCTGCGGCCCCCGCGCCGGCCTTGCAGAGCTTCATTTACCTGAGAACGAACCCGGCAGCTCGATCATGCCTGGCAAGGTGAATCCCACCCAGTGCGAAGCGATGGCCATGGTCTGCACCCAGGTCATGGGCCTCGATGCTGCGGTAGCGATGGCTGGATCCGGCGGCCACCTACAGATGAACGTCTACAAACCGCTGATTGGCTTCAATCTGCTGAAATCGATCACCCTTCTTACCGATGCCTGCCACAGCTTCCGAGTGGCCATGGTGGAGGGTATCGAACCAAACCGCAGTCGCATCCAACGCGACGTGGAGCAATCGCTAATGCTCGTCACACCGCTGACGCCTGTGATCGGATACGACAAGGCAAGTGCCATCGCTAAATACGCTCACGAGCAGGGATCAAGCCTGCGAGATGCGGCCCTGGAGCTGGGCTATGTCAGTGCTTCGGAGTTCGATCGGATTGTCGATCCGTCGGCGATGACAAGCTCTTAATCGTCTCGAGAAACAAGGTCCAAGCCTGCCCTTCACGTCGAATACAGCAAAAAAAACCTTCAGATGCCCCGTTCAGGCGGCCCGCTCAGTCGCTGCACTCAAACCACTGGAGTCAGCAGCCGCGGCCTTGAGGACCTGATCAGCCTCAGCCACTGGGAAACGATTAATTGCACTCAAGGCCAAACGGGCATTGTTGCGGAGCTGCTCGCTAATCGCCTCGCAGTAGGGCACCTGGGCAAGTAAGTCCACCGTGCGCCGCATGATCCGCACCACATCTCCTTCATCCAAAGAGGTATTAGCGATCAGATCATTCCAGGTTGTCCCCTTGGCCCAAGCCTCCACCAATCCCATCAATTCAGGCTCCCACCAAGCTGGCACCACCACCTTGAAGCGCTCCTGCGCCCGCAGAAGCTCCCGACGGATTCCTGACAAATCATGCAGGGCCTCTTCCGCAAGAGGAGGTGCCGGGAATGCACTCCAAAGATCTGGACGATTCACCTCCGTGCTGATGGCCTCAAAAACTGCAGCCAGTTCTGCCGGAGGCAGCTCATCAAGATGACCACTCATCAGTGCCAGGCCAAGCCAAAGCTCGTTGTCGCCACGAAGAGCTGCAACGGTGCGGCCGATCTCTGTTGGTTCCAAATCGTCCAGACAGCCAAAATGGCGAAGGATTTCAATCAGAGCAAGAAAGGTATCCCAGTGCCGGTTGGAGCGGTGATGGAGCAATTGCTGGCGCTCAGCGATTTCATGCTCAAGATCTTCCATGCGACGCCGGTGCTTCTTGAGTTGCTTGCGATCTCCCCAACGATGGGCCGAATGCCCCCCTAACTGATCTTCCAACTCCTTGACCAGGCGAACTTGAGACAACACCTCGCCAGCCAAGTCGTACTGAGCTGTGGTCATGTCATGGCGACGGGCCATGTGCGCTACTGCCAAAGCCAGACCGCCACTGTCCTGATCGCCATGACGAAGTTCACCGGAGCGGCTCAGATCAGGCGACTTCACGCCATCAACTTGCAAACAGCTCAATTCCGCATGCAAACTCACCACGGCCTGACAGGGCAACAGGATCCAAACGTTGTCCTGGGTCAAACAAAGCAGGAGCGGGAACTGGCCCGGGCCATCGCATTTCTCAACGATCACAGCAGGGGTCACCCCACCACGCAGACGAGGTGACTTGAGGCTCACCAGCGTTCCAACGCTCGAAAACTGAAGAGCTGTCGTCAATTCATGCGCCAGTGTTTCTTCAGCCTGCTGCTGAAGAATCCTGAGCAGGCGCCTTTCTTCCCTAAGGCGGCCACGCTGTTTTTCGTATTCTTCAAAGTCCTCCCAAGGCACATCACCAGCAGTACCTTGCAGCTGGCCCAGCTGCAAGCGCAACTCACCCAGATGTTGTTCTTCCTCGACCAAATCCAAACTGGCGAGGTAACGGCCAAAGCTGCGCTCCACTAGCTCCCTAGCTTTGGCCAGGTCATGACGTTGCAACAAGTTGAGAACCATGCCGTAGCTGGGAGTGAACTGACTCACCAGCGGATCAGAAGGGCTTGTCGCTAGTTGACCTGCCTCTCTCACCCCTTCAAATCGACTCTGGACAGTCACCACATAACCCTTTGTGTCCAAACCGCGGCGGCCTGCACGACCAGCCATTTGCAGAAACTCACTGGCCATCAGGGGCCGGTGCCCGCGTTCAGTCCGCTTGGAAAGAGATGCGATCACGGTGCTGCGCGCCGGCATGTTGATGCCCGCAGCCAACGTTTCGGTGGCAAACACTACCTTCACTAACCCCTGCTGAAACAACTCCTCGATCAGCTCTTTCCAAGCAGGGAGCACTCCTGCGTGATGAGACGCGATCCCACGCAACAACGCATCGGCATGGATTCCATCGCGCACCGCTTCAGGATTCGCGGCTGTGTAGGCCTGAAGCCGTTTGCGAATGATCGATTGCTCGGTCTCGCTTACCAAACACTGCACTCCAAGATCGCGAACAGCCTTGTCGCACCCACGACGACTAAAAATGAAATAGATCGCGGGAAGCATCTCCCGCTGAGCCATTTGAGCCACCACAAAGCTGATGGGCGGTGCTTCCGGCTGAGGCGGCCGAGGAGAACGCCCTTTGCGCTTGTGTCCTTTTGGAGCACGCCAAACCTTGCAATTGGGATGGATGCCAGTTCCCTGTTCATTCAGAAGCGGATGGAGGCCCTTGGCACTGCAGAAGCTGAAGTGCAGAGGCACCGGACGGAAATCACTGATCACGAGCCGAGTCGGACCATGAACTTTTTCGATCCAATCGGTGAGTTGCCCCGCATTGGCGACGGTGGCTGACAACGCCACCAGTTGGACAGAAGGGGGGCAGTGAATGATCGATTCTTCCCAGACAGTGCCCCGCTGAGAGTCATTCATGTAGTGGCACTCATCGAGCACGACCGACTCCACGTCTGCAAGAGGGTCGTCATGCTCGTCCGCTTCTGCGTAGAGCATGTTGCGGAAGATCTCGGTGGTCATCACCACCACTCGCGCCTCACGGTTGACACTCAGGTCACCCGTCATCAAGCCAACATTTTCAGCTCCAAACTGCTCACGAAAATCACGCAGCTTTTGATTGGATAAAGCCTTAAGAGGAGTTGTGTAAAACACCTTTTGGCCGTGAGAAATCGCCCGATGAATCGCGTATTCGCCAACCAGCGTTTTGCCAGATCCAGTGGGCGCACTCACTACAACAGAATGGCCTTGATTCAGTGCATCGATCGATTCCAACTGGAACCCATCCAAAGGGAATGGAAACAGTTGAGAAACATCTAGTGACACCATGGTTTGATCCTAGAGATGGCTCGAGCAGGGAGCAGCAAACTGGCCAACATGTGCAGCCCGTCTCAAGCCCGCCGCCGTCAGCTACGCACCTGGAGGCCCAGTCCAGATGGAACACGTCTACTCCCTGCCAACTCGGCCCCTGAGGGAGATGAAAAGCAGCGTTCTCTGGTGGATTTAGCCAGCAACGACTACCTCAATCTGGCTCAGCACCCAGAGCTCATCGCGGCAGCGAAGGAAGAAATCAACCGAAGTGGCGTTGGAGCCGGTGGGTCCAGGCTCATAAGTGGTAGCCGCCCAGTGCATGACCAACTCGAAACGCAATTAGCGAGCTGGCTGGAGCAAGATCGGGTGCTTCTTTACCCCAGCGGCTTTCAAGCCAATATTGCTGCCGTTTTTGCTCTCGCCGACCGCCACGTACCCGTGCTAGCTGACCGGCTTTGTCATTACTCCTTGCTCACCGGAGTACAAGCCAGTGGTGCGCGGCTTCAGCGCTTTTCTCACAATGACCTCCAAGACCTGAACCGCAAGCTGGAGCGCTGTCATCAACTGCACCCGGGACACAAACCACTCGTCATCACAGAAAGCCTGTTCAGCATGGAGGGCACAAGCCCAGACCTAGCCACCATGGCAGAGCTCTGCGCCAGTCATGGTGCCCGACTGCTTGTGGATGAAGCCCATGCTCTTGGAGTGCTGGGCGAGGGAGGGCGAGGGCTCTGCCAAGCCTTACCAAGCAATGCTGTGACCCTGCTTAGTGGAACTTTTGGGAAGGCCTTTGGCAGCGGTGGGGCGTTTCTTGCCTGCGGTGCAGAACTCGGAGAGACCCTTCTCCAATCCAGTGGCGCCTTTCGATACACCACGGCCTTGGCACCTCCCCTTGCAGCAGCAGCTCTCACCGCATTGACACTGATGCAACGCCATCCGCATTGGTCTGGGGAACTCATCACAAAAAGCCAGCACTGGCGTTCCGCTCTCGCTTCTGCTGGGTGGGCGCGACCAGGTGGGACAGGTCCGATTCTGCCTCTCGTGATCGGTACCGACCAAGCAGCCTTAGATCGCCAACAGCAGCTCGAAAATGCAGGGCTGCTGAGCGTGGCCATTCGCCCCCCCACTGTTCCTGAAGGGACTGCCAGGCTGCGCCTAGTGGTGCGTCGGATCATGCCTGATCGGACATTGGAACAATTGCTAAGCGCCCTTCCTATCAGTTGAGATCACGATGAAACAGGTCATCGCCATGCATGGGTGGAGCGGTGACAGCCACGCCTGGGTGTCCTGGATCCGCCACTTCAAACATCACAACTGGTCGTGGCAGAGCGGTGAACGTGGTTATGGGAAGTGCCAGGTGCACATCCCCTTCTGGCATGACGATCAAGATCCACTCGAACAGCAACGCCGCGTGGTCGTTGGCCATTCCCTAGGACCACATCTGCTGCCAGATGCCGTGTTGGCCCAAGCCACCGATCTGGTTTTGCTGGCGAGTTTCTCCAGGTTTGTCCCGCAAGGTCCTAAGGGTCGAGCACTCACTATTGGCCTCAACGGTATGCACCGCTGCCTAGGTAGCAGCGAAGAATCAGAGATGCTGAACAATTTTTTGGCACGGGCGGCATCACCTTCCTCATCAGTTGGCCTCTCGCATGGCCCCATCAATGAAGGACTTTCTGCCGACGGCCGTCATCGATTAAGCGACGACTTAGATCGATTAATCGCCTGTACAGAGTTACCCCTAGGGCTTCAAGAAACAACTCGAGTGCTCGTGGTGGAAGCAGGTCAAGACGCCATTGTTCTTCCGGCCGCTAGAGAGGAGCTGCGCGCCGCACTTGAGACGAAACTCAAGTGTCCGGCTGAACACTGGCTGATCCGCGAAAGCGGGCACGCGCTTTTGGTTCCAGATCTCCTAATCCGAGTTCAGCGGTGGTTGGATCACGAGCAGGGAGAGCGATGAGCAACACCTGGGGCTCAAAGGTTCTAGACGGCTTTGATGGCTCAGCAACCCAATACAACCGTGCTGCCCGTCTGCAAAAGGCCATGGCCTGGCGGATAGCAGGTCACTGCCAGCGTCTGCCAATCCCGTCGGGCCGATGGCTGGATCTTGGGAGTGGAACCGGGCTTCTGGCCGATGCTCTCGAACATCGACACCCTGGAAAGATCGTGGAGCGCATCGATGGAAGTCCATCCATGCTTGCCTGCTGTACACGTCAAGATCAAACTCAGCTTTGGGATTTGAATCAGCCTTTACCTCTTTGGCGAGACCCACCAACTCTCATTGCCTCAAGTTTCTGTTTGCATTGGTTATCTGATCCAGCAACGACACTTCGTCATTGGTTCGAGCGGCTTGCTCCCAATGGTTGGTTAATCGTTGCTCTGCCAATTGAAGGCTGCTTCCCTCAATGGCACGCTGCGGCCAGTCAAGCGTCTGTTCCCTGCTCGGCCCTGCACTTCCCATCATCCAAAGACTTGATTGCTTTATTACCCAACGAACAGATCAGACGACAGGAAAAGCTGAGTTTTAGCGAACAAGCCAATCACATCACAGCACTCCTGGGACCGATGAAAGCCATTGGCGCCGGGACCAGCACATGTGCATCTCTCAGCGTGAAGCAATGGCGTCAGCTGAACACCGACTGGCCTGCACGCTGTGCCGAAGGTCGGATCAAATTGACTTGGGTCATCCAACTACTGATGATTGAGCGATGAATACTTCCTCCGCTCAGGTCGTCATTTGCGGAACAGACACCGATGTCGGTAAGACCATTGTCAGCGCTCTGTTTGTTCAGGGATTGGGAGCCACTTACTGGAAACCAGTCCAAAGCGGTACTGAAAACGGTGGGGATCGTCAACGTGTAATCGACCTGCTTCAGCTGCCTAAAGAAAAATGGCGAAAGGAAGCCTATGCCTTCTCAGCTGCTGTTTCACCGCACTGGGCTGCTGAACAAGATGGACAATGCATCGATCCGGATCAACTCAAATTGCCAACCGTGGATGGTCCACTTGTGGTGGAGACTGCCGGCGGCTTGATGGTTCCACTCACACGTAACTGGATTCAGATCCAACAGTTGGAACGGTGGAGACTTCCGGTTGTCTTAGTGGCCCGTAGCGGATTAGGCACTCTTAACCACACGCTTCTCAGCTTGGAGGCACTACGGAGAAGAACGATCCACTGTCTTGGGCTGGTCATCAATGGACCACATCATCCCGACAATGCACTCACCCTGAAGCAACTCGGCGATGTTGCTGTGCTGTGCGAATTACCACCTCTTGAACATCTCAATGCAGCTGCCCTTGCCACGCAATGGCATGTTCAGAACGTGAAAGCTAAGGTCGAAACCGAAATCATTCGTTTTCAGGCTTCGAGATGAACCGCCGTCAGACCGGAGCCGCAGTGGCCATTGCTCTCCTTTGCGCAGGAATTTTGGTTTTGCTCACTGACGTTGAAGTTGGGATTGTGCGCTGGGTCAACTGTGGCCCTTTCTCAACTGAAGCCGAGAAAAAAAGCGAAGTCTGCCGCTGATGTCACAAAAACCCATTAACCGGCATCTGCAACGGAGTTGTGTCTAAGAACCACCACCCCCACCTTTGGCCACCGTTCACACAAATCTCTACGAGTCCCCCAATGGAGAGGGTGCTGCGTGGAAACGGTGCGTTGCTTTACCGCGATGAAGGGCCACCGTTAATTGATGCGATCAGCAGTTGGTGGGTCACCCTGCATGGCCATGCTCACCCCCATATCGCAGAAGCAATCTCGGAGCAGGCCAATACGCTTGAACAAGTTATTTTCGCAGAATTCACGCATCCGCAAGCCGAACGATTAGCCGATCGTTTAGCTGCCAAAACGGGATTAGATCGAGTCTTTTTCTCAGATAATGGCTCAACTGCCGTCGAGGTTGCTCTCAAAATCGCCATTCAGTGGTGGCACAACCAAGGAGAACCAAGGCAACAGATCATTGCCTTCGACGGCGCTTATCACGGAGATACGTTTGGTGCGATGGCTGTAGGGGCTCGCAATCTCTTTAGCGAACCTTTTGACCCGCTTTTGTTCCCAGTTGCTCGTGTTCCTTGGCCGGCCACTTGGTGGGACGACGATCACGTCGAACAGCGTGAACAAGCAGCACTCACCCAGTTAGAGGCCGCCCTAGAGACACCAACTGCCGCAGTCATCCTCGAGCCACTGGTCCAGGGAGCCGGAGGAATGAGCATGGTGCGTCCGGCCTTTCTTCAAGAAGTGCAAAAAAGAGTTCGAAACGCTGGAACCTTGTTGATCGCCGACGAAGTACTCACAGGCTTCGGGCGTTGCGGTGATTTCTTGGCGACACAAAGGGCAGGAATCAAACCTGATCTCGTCTCGCTGTCAAAAGGATTGACCGCTGGCTTCCTTCCCATGGGCATCACCATGGCCAGCGGTGCTGTATTCGATGCCTTCGTCGGCACCGAGCCGAGCTTGACGCTTTGGCACGGCCACAGTTTCACTGCTAACCCGCTGGGGTGCGCCGCAGCCAATGCCAGTCTTGACCTTCTCGAAGCAGAACCTGAGAAATACCTGGGTTTCGAAGCGAGACATCGATCGCACTTAGAGCTTTTGGCGAGTCATCCAGGCATCAAGCATGTTCGGGTGATCGGGACCATTGCAGCCTTTGATCTCGTCGTTAGCGACCAAGAGGGGTATCTCAACCCTGCGGGAAAAGTGTTACGGCGCTTAGCTAGAGACAGAGGAATACTCGTTCGACCACTCGGTCAAGTTGTTTATTTACTTCCACCGCTTTGCATTAGCGAGGATCAATTGAGCCATTGCTATGCCGTTCTCCAGGAAGCCCTCGATCTCTTGCAAGATCAATAAAAGCGATCAAGCAAGTCACTCAGAGCTGAACCTCATGGGCCCAGACGCAGGGCAGCCTCCACATCAGCACGTGAAAGTCCGTAGGGAAATACGCAAGGACGAGGTGCTTCTTTCGGGCTCCAAATGACGGCTAGATCTGTCTGCAGCAGACGAATTTCGGCAGTCCATCTCGTTTCCTGCCAAGACCAACAACAAGGGTCATCTTCCAACCGCCGTGCTCCAAGCTGCTCGAGCCAATGCTCAAGTGCCTGGAGTGAATGCTGATTCAAAGGAGTTTCGGCTGGAGGCATCGACACCATCAAGGGCTCCACGAGTCAACGTCTCCTCAGTAGTCTGCTCGGCCACCAACCAACTGGGCTGAACCTGAAGCGCCATTCCCCTGCTCCAGGCCACACCAACACCAAGTGATAAGCATAAAAACAAAGCCCCAACCAACATCAGAAGCGCTAACCACTCGCCTCCAGAAAGAGGTCGTCGCTCACCAATTGCCGTTGCAGAAGACACCGGATACGAAGGCAGAGGTGCGTGCTGCTGTTGCCAGAGTTGATCCTGCTGGATCAACTGAGCGTCATAAATCTGACGCAAATGAGGATCTGCGAGCTGGTCATAGGCCTCTCGCAACAGTTGGAACTGACGAGCTGCTTCCTCTGCAGGCAGCATGGTCGTATCTGGATGAACCGATTTGCTTAAACGCCGAAACGCCCGACGCAAGGTATCGGCATCGACTCCATGGCTCACTCCCAGCCGTTCGTAGTGAGTCGAGGCCTTCATGACGTCCTTCTTTTGGCAGATCATGAGAGTGCATTCTAGAAAGAGTCGCTGTCCTGGCAGCCATGCCAGAAGTAAATACCTTCTCTGAGGCTGGTCCTGACCTATGGCAGTGCCTAGGTTGGCAGCCCAAAGACATTCAGATAGCTCAATTTAAAAAACTGCAAGCCCTGCTGCGCCATTGGAACAGCAGAGTCAATCTCACACGTTTGGTCGAGAGCGAAGACTTCTGGATCACCCAGGTCTTTGATAGCCTCTGGCCTCTTGAAGATGAGCTGCGCAACCCCGACTTGCCACGCCGCTGCATCGATGTGGGGACTGGAGGAGGGTTCCCTGGCCTGGCCGTAGCAATTGCCCTTCCAGGGACCACACTGACGCTTGTCGATTCAGTTGGTCGCAAAACCGCTGCAGTAGCTGCTATGGCCCAATCTCTTGGTCTCGAAAATCGCGTGGAAGTCCGCACCGAACGGGTTGAGCTGACTGGTCAAAAGAGGGGTTGTCGCGGACAGTTCGATCTTGCCCTGGCGAGAGCTGTGGCTACTTCCCCAGTAGTAGCGGAGTACCTCGTCCCACTTTTGACCCTTCAAGGGCAAGCACTTCTCTATCGCGGTCACTGGAGCGTCGAGGATGAAGCAAACCTCAAGAGAGCGTTGGTCCCTCTCAAAGCAAAGCTTGTGAATTGCAAACAAGTCAACCTGCCTGCTGGGCGCGGTGTTCGCACACTCGTTCGAATCAAACCATTAGGGCCATGTCCAAAGAGCTATCCCCGCTCTGTTGGTCTACCAAGCCGACTTCCGTTAGGGGATTAGGCAGAAGATGAGCGTTTCTGAGAAAAGCCACCAACCCGTTCTCTCAATCCACGGAGCAAGCCTGGGATCTTTTCAGCCCAGGGGCTTTGGTGCAAAACAGCTCGAAGATCACTCTCACTGACCTCAAGATCCAGGGCATCGGCATTGAAGCCAGGGTGCCAGTCCCCAGCATGCCCAAGGAGTCCGTAACGGGCACGGGCATAACTCTCCAAATCCCAGGCTTCAAGCATGTTGTGAAGCCATAGCAACACAGGAAGGTTGATGCCTCCTGGAGTGTCTTTCCAATGTGGCAACCCTTCGCGCCAAGACATAAGCCAGGGCTCGCCAAGAACTTCTAGTGCTTGATCACGCAACCGATCTTCAATTGGAGCGATCAAAGTCTCGGCAGAATCCAGCTGCTGTGCTGCCTCAAGGTGAAGATCGAGATCTCCTGGCTTAGATGCACCAACGCTGATGGTGTGCACCCGAAGATCACGCAAACAAAACAGATCGTTAAAAACAATTGGATGAAGGGGGGCGCAGAGCTGCTGTAACAGCAGCGAGGGCGTATGCAGATGCCCACCTTTATCGGTGGGACTGATGATGAACACCCCCATGTCATGCCGTTGGGCAGCAGCAATGGCTGGTTCGTTGTCTTGCCGGATGTAGTACCAGTGAAGGTTGACGTAATCAAAGGCGTCGGAATGAATGGCGGCTTCTATGACGCTGGTATCTCCATGGGTGGAGAAGCCCACATGATCGATTCGACCCTGTCGCTGCCAGCGGCGCACCACCTCCATGCAGCCACCTGATCGAAGCGTTTGGTCAAGTTGGTCCATCCTGTTGATTCCGTGGATGGCTAGCAACTCAACTCGCTGGACATTGAGACGCTCCAGGCTGAGTTCGAGCTCGGCTTCAAAAACAGCTGGATCCTCTCTAGGCGGGACTTTGGTTTGAAGGATGCGATCCGGATCAGGGAACTGTGGAAGGGCCCAACCCAATTGCCGTTCCGAGCTGCCGTAGTGACGGGCTGTCTCTAAGTGGTGAAACCCGAGCTCAACCGCACGATCGAGAGTTTCCTGAACAGTTCGCTGAGCCGCATCAGTAATCTCACTTGCCTTGAGATCCGACCAACTTTGCTGAAATCTCATGCCTCCAAGCGAGAGGACAGGCATAGCAAGCTCCGTTCGTCCAAAACGACGAGTAGGCAAAGCCGAGAGAGCCGTACTTTTCATCGCAAATCAGACCTGATGCCGCCGAGGCAGAATTCGCCGCGGACGGGCTGGCGAAGGCACGCCAAGAGGGAAAAGCTCTTGTGAGTCAAGTTGGTCTCGCAATCCATTGAGGTCATCAAACGCGACCCAATGAATGCAATCCACAGGACAGGTTTCGATGGCCTCTTGAATCAGTTCAGGACTGTCTCCGTCTTGACGAATGGCACGGGAGCGGCCCAAATGAGGCTCAATAATGAATGTGTTGCATGCAACATGAGCGCAATAACGGCACCCGATACAAACAGCTTCATCAACCCAAACAGCTTTGTCTGCCAAGGAACCACCCAGGACAGGTTCCATGCCACTGGGTTGATGGTCTTCAAGAGATGATGCTCTGTAGGCAGCAACCGGAGCATCAGCAGCGTGATCCACCGTGTTATCCCGTGCCCCCGCCTGAAAGTCAGGCATCCCACCTTGTAACAACCAGCTCGATCGATCCATCCTGACAATCACGTTGCTCGGCAACGTCAAAGCCCTCGTTCACGGACGCCTTCAACACGGTATTGAGTGCATAGCGTTGAGTCAGACGAGACAAGAAACGTTCAATCGGCATTGGTTGGCGCCACAAATCAAGATCGGTCACAAACTCATAGGCAGCATTGGTTTCATTCCAAAGAAAACCAAAATCCGCACTGTCCTGAAGGGTGACAGCCAGCTCAGCTTCCACTGTCTGACCTCGATAACCCCTGACGGGATGGCCGCCCTGATGCGGCTCGTAACCAAGATCTTGAAGAGCGGAAACTAAGGACTCACGCTGGCGGAGTTCTGTTTTAACGGTGCTGAAATGGGACATCAAGAGGGCTCCACGAACTGTGACTGGGTCTGGGTTTGGGTTGTGATGTAGGCGTCAGAAGTTGGCTGGCGGCGTTCCACCGTGCCTAGGACTGCTTCCAAATGTTCAGTAAGTAGAAGACAATCGTCACCTTCAACACCTTCCACGTGCTCTTCGACGCGGCCGTCGGGACGAATTCGGAAACGAAGCGTGCGCTGAGGCATGCACCACAACCAACAATGAGCAGATGTTAAAGGCGAGAACGCGAAGCTGATGGGCTTCTTGTTACGTCGTCCTGTTAACCAAGCAATCCCTCGTCCATCAAGGTTTGAAGTCGATCCAAAACATCGGGAGATTCCATCTGCTCAAGAGCAGTGCGGGCCTCGTCTTGAACCGACCTCTCACGATCTTGCAAGAGTGCCCGGACAAACACCTCAATGACCTCAACGCGACGAGGCTCAACGAGATGATCGAGCAGCCGACCTAACGCCCAAATGCAATTACTACGCACCACAGATTCACTATCAATGCGAAGGCTTATGAGCAATTGACCTGCTGCTGGATCTGCTTTTGCCGCTGATGTGATTCCAGCTTCTGCAAGTGAAACTGAAGCCCACAAACGAACAGCGGCAACATCCGTCTGTAGAGCACGAATCAAGGGATTCAGAATTGGCGCATCCGGATAATTTCCAAGACTCCAGGCCGTGGCCTTACGCACATAGGCATTGCTGTCGTCCTGAAGCAACCTCAGGAGTGGGCCAACAGCAGGGGGGGAAGGATTACGGCCGAGGGCGTACACAGCGCTCATGCGCACTACCGGGCAAACCTCCTCTAACAGAGGCAGAAGCAGCGGGACCGACCGAGGATCCCGATGCTCACAAAACACGCGTAAACCTTGAAGACGCTGTTCGTGCCCCTGCTGCAACCAACTCAGGGCCTCATCACACTGACGAATGGCGTTTAAAGCATCCTGTTCTGGATCATCGATGTCGATATCGTCGAATGGATCACCAACCTCTTCAGCTTCAAGCTCACGAGCAAGCACGTCAGGATCAATGGCCAGATTGGCCAGCCGTTGTTCACGATCCAGTGGCAAACGATCGGTCATGAAAGTGATCGTAGAAGTAGCAGGTCAACCGATCGGTGCTGGAGCAAGCATGTCTCCAGGCAGCCAGATACGTGCGCTCACCGCAAAAAGAGCAAGGCCAAACAAAGCCACTATCAGAATAGGAAGGATGGTGCTGCGAAAAAAACTCACTGTTACTGTTTTCAAACCATTGTGGATGCTGATCAAACAGCAAGACGACTGTGACGACCTCGCCAGAGAAGTGAGAGGCAAATAACAGCAAGTATTAAGCCTGACCAACCAATAAGTTGCTGGTGCAGAAGAAACGCGCCCGAGCCGAGCAGCGCACCAAACAGAACACAACTACTCAGCACAAACCTGATCACTAGATCTCGCAGTGATTCAGAAGCCTCAACCTGACAGCGAAGACGCCAGCGCCTCCACCCTGGCCCTGGGGGCTGGACTTTCTGCACGAACCGCTCAAGCACCTCAGCTGACTCAGGGGGAGTTATCAACATCACCACTACCCAAACGACGGCAGTGATTGCGGTGGTAACCATCAACCTGAGTCCGTAGTCCGAGATCTGAAGAAGGGGAACAACAGAAGTCACCAAGCCAACAAAAAATCCACAAACCATTGAAGAAAGCTCTGCAGCAGCATTGATGCGCCACCAGAACCAACGCAGCACCAGAACAACACCTGGCCCCGTCCCAATCGCGATTACCAATCGAAAAACAGTGCCAATGCTGTCGCTGATTAACGCCGTCAGCACCCCAAGGACCAGCAAAAGAACACTGGTTGCCTGCCCCACCAACAGCAACTCCTGCTGGGCGGCGTTAGGCCTAAGGAATCTCTGGTAAAGATCATGAGTGAGATAACTCGCACCCCAGTTCACCGAGGTGCTGACTGTGCTCATGAACGCGGCAACTAATGAAACCACCACAAGCCCTAGGACAACTGGAGGTAGATAGGCCACAGCAAGGGCCGGATAGCTCAATTCCCAGTCGGCCTGATCTGGCAGCAACACCAGGGCCGCAAGTGCCACCAGGACCCACAACCAGCTGCGCAGCAGATAATTAACCACCAAAAACACCCAGCCCGCCAGTCGCGCCTGACGTTCATCACGGGTTGCGAGCATCCGTTGGATGAATTCACCTCCGCCATCACTTCGTCGAAAACTCCACCACTGCACCGTGAGATAAGCCAAAAAAGTGGAGGCACTGATACCCGCGCCTCCAATCCAATCAAATCCAGAACTGGTCCAGCGCCAAGGAACAAGCGACAACACTTCTGGACGGCCCAAATCATTAAGGCTTGCAAGCAGTGCCTCCATTCCACCTGCTGCACGGATCGCAGCCCAAGCCACGGCCAGTGCCCCCAGCATCGCCAAAATCAGTTGCACGAAATCAGTAACCACCACAGCCCAAAGGCCGCCAGCCACCGTGTATACGAGGACCAAAGCTGCGACGATCATCAGCAAAAGCACCGTGTCAGGAAGACCACCCAGTGCTGGAACAGGTCGATCGGACACAATCCCAAGGGCTTGCACTACTTTTCGCATTGCTAAGAACGCATAGCCGATTCCAATGCAGTTGATCGGAAGAGCGAGCAGAAATGCCTTAGTCCCCCTCAGCCAAGCCGCTGTTAATCCTCCATAACGAAGTTCAGTGAAAGCGGCATCTGTCATCACACCGCTGCGGCGCCAGAGAGGAGCAAACACCACAGCCATCGCCACGTGAGCCAGACCAAAACCCCACCACTCCCAATTCGCCGCTAGTCCTCTGGTTCCCACCAAACCCGCCACATATAAAGGTGTGTCGATGGAAAAGGTGGTGGCAGCCATTGAGGCGCCCGCAAGCCAACCGCTAAGGCTGCGCCCGGCTACGAAGTAGTCCTCTTCTCCTCGATTACGGCGAGCCAGCCAAAGCCCGAGAACTAACGTTCCTACTAAATAAAAGACCAGCAGAAACCAATCGATTGGTGCCATCTGATCCAATCAAGTCAATACCTGCAGTCTCTCCTAAGACCGTCGCTTGCGGCGCAACTGTCCACAAGCTGCATCCTGATCCAAACCACGACTTGCTCGCAGACTCACGGCCACTCCACGACGTTCGAGAACATGCCGAAAGCTCTCAATTCGCTTGGCTGTGGGTCTCTGAAAATCTTCTTCCTCAATGGGGTTATAAGCAATCAGATTCACATGGCTTTGGAAGCCTCCAACTCGGTCAGCGAGTTCAGCTGCATGCTGAGGATGATCATTCACCCCGCCTAGAAGAATGTATTCAAAACTCACACGTCTACCCGTCATCCGAAGGTAATAACGACAATCATCCAGAAGAGCGTCGTAGGGATAAGTTTTTGCGGTGGGAATCAATTCTTCCCTCAATGCCTGATTAGGAGCATGCAGACTCACCGCCAATGTGAACTGAGCACGGCCCAACTGATTAAGAGCAAGTTCAGCTAGCCGAGGGAGAGTGTGAGGCACTCCCACAGTGCTTACTGTGATTCGACGCTGACCAATGCCAAGATCATCATTGATGCAGCGAATCGACTCCAGCACAGCCTCGATATTCAGCAAAGGCTCACCCATTCCCATAAACACAACGTGAGAAGGCCGACGATCCATCACCTCACGAATACTGAGCACCTGCGCAACGATTTCATGGCCAGCAAGAGAGCGCTGTAACCCTCCCTTACCTGTCGCACAAAAACGGCATGCCATCGGGCACCCCACCTGACTGGAGACGCAGACGGTGAGGCGTTGGTCAGTGGGAATCCCAACGGTCTCAAGCGTTTCACCATCCTTGGTACCAAGGAGCAATTTTGTTGTGGCATCAGCTGCAACGCTTCTCTCCTGCTCGTGAAGGCGCCCAACCAATACTCCCTGCTCCTGAAGTGAAGCTCGCCAAGCCTTAGGGAGCACAGTGATGTCTTGGACATCATGAGCACCCTTGAAGTAAAGCCAGTCATGAAGCTGTCGGCCTCGGAATGCGGGTTGTCCCTGCGTGACAGCCCACTCCTCAAGCTCGGAAACGCTTCGACCGAGAAGCGCGCTGATCACCAAATCAACAAGCCGTGTCCAAGCTTGATCTCAACAACTAATAAAGCGATAAAGCCGAGCATGGCAGCGCGACCATTCAGCTTTTCGGTATGAGTATGAAAACCAAAGCGGGGGAGTTTCCGCTTTGGGATCAGGGAAGGCTCAATCATGAGCGGAATCGAGAGGGATAAACAGTTTGGAGCGGCAAGAGCCACTCATCGGGACAGCAAGGAGTGATTAATCATCGCTTAGGAGTCCTTCCTCCTGTAAACCCTCAACCGCAGCGGGGTCAAGCACCTGCTCTTCAGCAAGATCAGTATCGGCACCAGGGCGAGTGAATGCAGCAAAATTGCTTGCCTCTGCTTCGATGCCATGGCGGCTGCGGGTGGCCTCTAAATCTGCGGCGCTGGGATCGTCCAGCAGAGCCGTCGATTTAGCAGCAGGAGCTGCCGGCATATCAACGGTGTAATCAGGACGAAGATTCTGCATTCGGCGGTAGCCGGCAGGATCCTCAGAGAGGATATCGGGATGAGGACCTGCTTCCGCTCTCAACTCCTCTTCAAAACCGCTGAAGCCTGTGCCTGCTGGAATCAGGCGACCGATGATCACATTTTCCTTAAGACCACGCAACCAATCGCTCTTACCCTCAATCGCTGCTTCAGTAAGCACGCGCGTGGTCTCCTGGAAGGAAGCCGCAGAGATGAAGCTATCGGTGTTGAGAGATGCCTTGGTAATACCAAGCAGAACTGGTGTGAATTCGGCAGGTGCTCCACCAGTGATCGACATCGCCTGATTGGTGTTCTCAACCTGACGAAGTTCGATCAACTCTCCGGGGAGAAGCGTGGTATCGCCAGCATCCTCGATACGGACTTTGCTGGTCATCTGACGGACAATCACCTCGATGTGCTTGTCGTGAATCGATACTCCCTGCGACTTGTAGACGTTCTGCACTTCAGTAACAAGGCGATGCTGAAGCTTGGCGATCGCCTCCTGAGCCGCATCCATCAGGGGCTTACGGCTACGCAGATCCTCAAAGAAGCATTCGAGCAACTCATGCGGATTAATTGGACCGTCTGTAAGAAGTTCACCGGCATTGACTTGCTGGCTATCACTCACCATCACATTTCGACCGAGAAGAATGGGATATTCAGCAATCGCATCATCCGATTCGATCACGGTCACCGTGGTGAACTCATCATCTTCACCTTGCTTGATTTCAACCGTTCCAGGCTTTTTACAGAGAATGGAAGATTCACGAGGACGTCTGGCCTCGAGCAGCTCCTCAATCCGGGGGAGGCCTTGAACAATGTCACCAGTCTTCTGACGTTCAAAGACCAGAAGAGCAAGTCCGTCTCCTCGCTGCACGAGATCGCCATCGCGAACATGCAACAAGGAATCGGGGGAAATCATGTACGGACGACCTAGACGCATGGTGACGGAACTATCGCCTACCTGCTCCACCTCACCGCAGCAATCGAATAGCTGTCCGTTCGCAAGCGATTCGCCATCCACAACGCGCTGCCCAACAGTGACTACTGGAACCCCGGATGTATTGATCGTGATGGTGTCTTCTGGCCTCTCAACAATCAAACGGCGAACTGGCTCGTCTTCTGTTGCTTCTGGCATCTCAGCAACACCAGCCTGCTTGCACAGAATCTGAGTTGTGGCAACAACGTCACCTGCCTTGATGGATTGCCCATCTTCAACCTGGAGTTCGGTGTGAGTAGACCCATGACTGGAGTCTGAGATGGTGTCACGGCGAACCAGGATGCTTTCAAGAATAACGAGCTGAAGACGCTCAATCGTTTTAGCCCTCTTGTCAGGAACCGCTTCCACATCCACAGTCATTTGCGGCGTTGTGTCGAAAGTTTCCAAGATGAGTTGAGTACGCAATAACTCAACTCCTTCGACTGATTTGACCAACTCATTATCTTTGAAGGCCAAACGTTGGGTGGCTTTGATCCCTAGATGGGGACCATTGGGCTGCTTGACATGACCCAAATCAGGAAGCTGTGCCTCATTAGGAATCGTGTATTCCTCCACAGGACGCAAGAGCAGACCGGTGCCCTCTGGAGTTTCAACAGCCTGAACAAACACCATCACATCAGTACTGATGCCCTTAGCGATCGCTTCACCTGGGTTGACCATCACGCCATCGCCCTGGAAGCGCTCTAGCGCTTTCTTCTCCGTACAGAGATGGAAACTACCTCCCCGGACAATAATCTCCCGAAGAATGTCATTCTTTTGAGTAACAGTAACAATGCCTGCAGTCTGACTAAAGATATCCTTCACAACTTCGGTTCCAGCTTCAATCCACTGACCGTCAGTAATCATCAACAAAGAAATATCTTTATTGATTTCATGCGTCTCCTGAGGAATCCATAACAATGTTCCTCCCTTATTAACTTCGTACCCATTTTTGGCAGAACGTGCTTTTTTAATCGCCAATCCAGGCGCAAATTTGACTAATCCTCCGGTTTGAGTGCGGAAACGATCATCAGCAAGTTCAGCTACCACTTCTGCGTTGCCGATTTTGCTTCCAGGAATGGTGTTCAAGCGGTAACGAGTGCCATCTTTAGCCTCAAGGTTCCAAATCTCACCAGCGTGCGTTGACTCGCCGAGAAGTTTGAAATCACGGAGGGTCATTGCAGTGGTAACGATCTGCACCTCACGCGAATCGCCCAAGGCTTCGCGCAAGCGAATCGCACCGCCGTATTCACTGGCCTGACTGGCTTCAGCTAATACCTGAGCCTCGATAACGGACCCGCCAGAAGAGACAACAGGGCGCGCGTTTGGCGGCAAATTGTAGACATCACCAGCAAGAACCCACATCCGGCCCAGACGCTGGGCTTTGTGGGTGATGTTGCCCTGCCTGTCAGTCACCTCACGGGGCTGAATTGTGGGGTCATAGCTGACCTGACCAGCCAGATCGCAGATCACATCCTTCGTGGCTTTCTCAACGCTCTTCTGCACGGCACCAGCAGCAATTGTGGCCACCGTCACGTCAGACTCGATCTTCTGACCGTCATCGACAAACAGAAGCGAACCATTCGTTATTTCGATCTTCTGTGGCTTGCCACTTCCATGGGGCTTAATCGTGAGCGAAAAGTCCACATCAGATTGCTGTGCATTCACACCATGCGGTGTGCGGTAGGGACGCACTCTCGCTTTCGAACCAAATTCGACGGTGCCTTCCAATTTTGAGCGCACCACGCCACTCTCGGCCGTTGACACACCACCGGTGTGGAATGTTCTCATCGTGAGCTGGGTACCAGGCTCACCAATGGATTGAGCCGCGATGATT
>TARA_B100001093_G_scaffold281416_1_pt1 | contig 22696 bp, 19 predicted proteins | sample TARA_B100001093 | Tara Oceans TARA_B100001093 (sample SAMEA2623116) | marine metagenome | biome: marine biome (ENVO:00000447); feature: surface water layer (ENVO:00002042); material: "saline water (ENVO:00002010), including plankton (ENVO:xxxxxxxx)" | depth 5 m | reverse complement strand
GAAGATGATTTAGCAACTTTTATCATAGATAATTTTGTTGTCGGTTTAAGTGCTCTTCTTGCTGACTTAGCGTTAACCTTTAATGCCAAAGGGGGCATTTTTTTTGCAGGTAGTATAATGAGAACTATTTCGAACATGGACGCAATTGAAATGCTTAAAGAAAATTTTCACAACCATCATTCAAAAGCACACAGTAATATTTTAAAAAATATTTCAATTAACTTAATTAACAAAGAACATACGCCTTTGTATGGGAATTTGAATTATTCTGCCATAAGGAGGTCACATGAATAGTTTAGACTACTTAATAGTTGGATTTTATGCGGTTGCTTTAATAGCAATTGCTACTTACGTCTCTAGATCAAAGAAAGGGGAAGATAAAACACCCGAAGAGTATTTTCTAGCAGGCCGGTCTTTGCCATGGTGGGCCATAGGTACATCATTAATTGCGGCTAACATAGCGGCTGATCAAATTATAGGTATGAATGGAGATGCTTATGCATTTGGAATGGCTATAGCTGTATACGAGTGGACAGCAGCTGTTGCATTAATAGTGGTAGGAAAGTTTTTGCTTCCTGTATACCTAAAACAACAAGTTTTTACTATGCCTCAACTGCTATCTCAGAGGTACGATACTCGAGTAAGTAAATTATTAGCTGTATTAATGTTAATAATGTACATTTTTGTAATCTTGCCGACCATATTATGGTTAGGTGCAAAGGCAGTTAATAATCTAACAGGCCTCAACCTAATTGTGGCAATGGTATTGTTGGGAGTATTGTCTTTGGCTTATTCGCTTTATGGTGGTTTAAAGGCCGTTGCTTTCACTGATATTATTCAAGTAAGTCTACTTATATTTGCTGGTTTGTATGTTTCTTATGTTGGTTTAAATGCCATCTCAGACGGAGCTGGAGCATGGGAAGGTTTCATGACCTTGCAAGCTAATTTTCCAGAAAAATTTGACGCATTATTATCATATGTGCCTAAAGAACAAGACCCAGAGGCATATGGTAATTACGTAAAGCTCCCAGGTATCTGGGTTCTTATCGGCGGCATGTGGATTGCTCATTTCTATTATTGGGGAACGAACCAGTATATAACCCAAAGAGCTCTTGGAGCTAAAAGTCTTAATGAGGCGCAGAATGGTTTAATGTTTGCAGGATTTTTAAAAATATTAATGCCTGTGGTTGTTGTTCTGCCTGGCTTGATAGCTGTTGCTCTTGAAGGTACAACAATTCCTTCATTAGAAGGCGATAGAAGCAGAGCTTATCCTTCTATGCTATCACTACTACCAAACGGTATTTTAGGACTTACATTTGCTGCTTTAGTCGCTGCAATAGTTTCATCACTTGCTTCTTTAACTAATAGTGTGAGCACTATATTTACAATGGATTTATACAAAGGTGAGAGATCAATGAATGATAAAAGCCTAGTAGGAGTTGGTAGAAGGGCAGGCCTGATTGGTCTTATAGTTTCTATAATCGTGGCGCCGATATTTTTAGGAAGCCTGGATTCAGCTTTTCAATATGTTCAGGAATATATGGGTCTATTTAGTCCTGTTATTCTATTTGTCTTTTTATCAGCAATTGTTCTGAAGAATTCAACATCTAACTCGGTGTTATGGGGTTCTGCAACTGCATTAGTGGCAGGCGTGATTATGAAACTTTATGTTGCCAATACATCAGAATCTTTAATAGAACCATTTATGCATCAAATGGCAATATCATTCTTTTTGGCCTTTGTTGTAAGTGGTCTACTATCACCAAATAAAGAGAACACTAAAGTATTTAATCTCACTGCAGAGGATTTCAGAACTTCGAAATTATTTAACATTGGTTCCATCACTATCGTATTGATACTGGCGGCAATATACATAACTTACGCTTAATTATGAAACGTAGCATTTTATTACTATTTGTATTCTTTTCTATTAGTGCAGAGAGCATAACTTGGGAAAGAAACAATTCCTGTCCAGTTGGCGATATGGCATTTGTGCAAAAAGTTTTATCTGAGATGACGCTTGAAGAAAAAGTTGGCCAAACAATTATGGCTGATCTAGATTTTATTAAACCCACTGATTTAAAAAATTATCCCATAGGCGGCATACTGAATGGAGGCAATACATCTCCAAATGGAAACCAAAGAGCTGATACAGCTGAGTGGAAAGAATTAGCGCAAGATTTCTATGTAGAATCAACTGGCACAGGAACAGGAATACCAATACTTTGGGGAACTGATGCTGTTCATGGACATAGCAATGTTTTTGGAGCAACAATTTTCCCTCATAATATTGGTCTTGGCGCTTCCGCAAACAATAAACTTTTAGAAGATATTGGAGCGGCGGTAGCTGAAGAAGTTCTAGCAACAGGAATATACTGGACCTTTGCTCCAACCGTTACTGTTCCACAAGATTATAGATGGGGCAGAACATATGAGGGTTACTCTGAGAGCCCAGAACTTGTTTCAAGGCTTGGTCAGTCATTTATTTATGGTCTTCAGGGGCAGGGCGACTCCTTTCTTGGTAAAAATAAAATTATTGGAACAGCTAAACACTTTATTGGTGATGGCGGGACTTTTTTAGGTGTCGATCAAGGAGACACAAAAGTTGATGAGACTACACTTAAATCCATACATGGAACCCCATATTACAGTGCACTAGATGCATGCATCCAGACAGTTATGGCTAGTTTTAACTCATGGAATGGCTCTAAAGTTCATGGAAATGAATACCTTTTAACTGAGGTATTAAAGAACCAAATGGGATTTGATGGTTTTGTTGTTGGTGACTGGAATGGTCATGGTCAGATTCCAGGCTGTTCTAATGGTAGTTGCCCAGAAGCACTTATAGCTGGCGTAGATATGAATATGGTTCCTGAAAATTGGAAAGACTTATATCGCAATACTTTGCGTCAAGTTCAAAATGGAACGATTCCTCTAGAACGTTTAGATGATGCAGTAACCAGAATTTTAATCGTAAAACAAAGATTAGGTTTATTTGAAGGAAAAAAACCTTCTAATTCCCCATTTTCAGAAGTTGGTTTAGCGCACAACAGAGACATTGCAAGACAGGCTGTAAGAGAGTCTCTTGTTCTGCTTAAAAATAATGATGCTACTTTGCCTATCAAAAGAGGGAAGAAAATCCTTGTAGTTGGTAGTGATGCAAATTCACTTAGGACTCAGACTGGTGGTTGGACACTAGATTGGCAAGGGACGAACAATCAAAATAAAGATTTTCCAGGCTCAATAACTTTCCTAGAAGCACTTCAAGAAGCAGTTGGTGTAGAAAATGTAGATTATGTTGAATACCTTAACGATCTTAATAAAGACTATGATGTTGCAATTGTTGCTTACGGAGAACAACCCTATGCAGAGGGAGTAGGGGATAGAAGCAATTTAAATTTAGCCTCAAAAAGACACATTAATTATTTAAAAGCACTAAAAGAGAAAAACATACCAATAGTTTCGCTGTTTTTTACTGGTCGACCATTATGGATGACGAAAGAGATTAATCTTTCTGATTCTTTTGTAGTTGCTTGGTTGCCAGGCACGGAGTCAAGAGGAATGATAGATGTCCTAATTGAAAAAGAAGAAAATAATTTTGATTTTGTAGGTAAACTGCCTTTTAGCTGGCCTAAAAATCCTTTTCAGGCAAATCTGAATTTTTATGATGCAACGAGTGATCCATTATTTTCATATGGTTATGGTTTAAATTATTCTTCTCAATATAGCACCCCTCAACTTGATGAGGGAGTTAACGATAATGGCATAGAACTTAATCAAATAGAGTTATTGAAAGGCACTATAAGTGATAATTTTCTAGGTTACATTCAAGAAAGTAATTTGCAGCAAGTTCAAATTAATAGCAATAAGGTTTCATCTCAGAATAACGTAGTATCTGTAGATTTAATTGATGTAAATAAACAAGATGACACTTTAAATGTAACAATACAAAAGTCTGATCAGCTTAATAGTTTTTTACTCCTATCTAAAGAAATACTCAACCTTAGAAACTTTGATGATGGATTTATAAATTTAAAGGCAAGAGTAAATGAAATAGACGACGTGAAGTATCTTATATCTTGTGGTATTGGGTGCACACCAGTAGTAGATTTATCAGAATTTTTAAAGAAATCTGATAATTTTATTGATTATAGTATTCCACTTAAATGTTTCTCAAATAACAGTAGCCTAGATCTTTCAAAGGTAAACTTGCCATTATATTTGGCATCAAAGGGTCCACTTGATATTGATTTAATGAACGTAGAGATATCCAAGGATGAGGGTGAAGTAACCTTAAAATGTTACTAAATTAAAAGCTTAGTCTTTGCAATTAAAATTCCATTCTCATCAACATAAGCCCAGTTTCCAGAATGTATTTCAATGCCCTCTGTAATGAAAGGTTTATTTATTTCTCCTTCATTATTCTTGTGGCTTTTCTTTGGACAGGTACCAAGTGCATAAATACCTAGATTCATTTGTTTTAAGATCTCAACGTCTCTTACACATCCATTTACAATTATCCCTCGCCAATTATTATCAATAGCTAGTTGTGCAAGATTATCGCCTATAAAAGCTACTGCCTTTGAATTGAATCCATTTACAAAAAGAATTTTATCAACACCATCATCTGAAAGCACTTTTCTTACAAGTGAATTGTCATCAGGGCATTCAACAGTAACTAACTCTCCACAGAAGAAATCATTGTTTCCATAAGGTCTGTAATTAAGTAAAAAAGGTGTGTTAGGAAACTTATCAGATATATCAGGCGTGTTCATAATAAAAAAAAGGGAGGCGAACCTCCCTTATATATTAAACAATAAAACTAATTACCAATAGTAGCCAAATCTAAGTAGCTTTTGAGATGGAGCAGAATAAGCTCCTCTTGGGATACCTGCTTCAATTCCTATAGACCATGGCACTACCTCACTTTTTGCATTGTAAGAGGCAAATTGTACGTACCAGTTATCCTTGGAATCCAGTGTTATAAAATAATCAAACATTTCCCACGCAGGCCTTCGGTCTGTAAAATTTTCTACTGGTAAGCAGAAATATCCAGGACCATCACAACCACCCTCATCATTCACATGTTTATCCATGTTCCATGGAGTCACATACGATGTAGATTCCCAGTGATAATTAACGCCAGGTTTAAGTTCCATACCATTTTGCAGTCTATAAGTATGTTCAAATCTCATTGTAAGGGCTAAATCAGGCGTATAAGGCGCTTCGTTTCCCTTAAGATTAACGAAATTATTTGGATTAGTTGGATCAATTGAAGCTCCATAATCTCTTCCAAATAGAGCATCTTGACCATAACGCCACATCGTATTGAAGTCATCTGTAAATTCTGTGTGATAGCTTGTTACAAATCCTGACAATTTACCACCATCGTAAGGTAACCAAGTATATTCAAATTCAGCACCCCAATGTGTTTGTTCACCAAAATTTTCAGTTGTCCATAATGTCACACCCTGATCATAGTAAGTAAATTGACCAAATGTTGGTGAATTTGGATCCGAATCATAGCCATAAACTTCAACCACATCAACAGGAAGATTACCTGTGAATTGTTTGCCTTCATAAATTGTGTAAAAAACATTAAAAGAATAATTTAGAGTATTATTTTCGTTCTTTGCTTTTACTCCCCACTCGCCTGTTGTGACATATTCAGGGTCGTAATTTAGGTCTACCCTTTGTCCTTCAGAAAATAATAGCGAATTGCTTGGAGCAACATAAACATCAGCCAAACTGCCTGATTTGTAGGCATTAGCTAAATAAGCATACATAAAAGAGGTATCGCTCATATCCCAATCAAGACCAAGTCGCCATGAGAAATTATCCCAAGATTGTGAAGTATCATTATTGGTTACAACAACACCACAACCAATCATTGGTGCAACACAATCTACGCCATCAACCATTTTACCCATTTGAATCCAGTAATCAGGAGCCAATTGATTAATTACATCAAAAGGGTTCCCACCAGTTCCATATAGTTGCGGATAACAGCCGTTACCAGCATTACAATTAATATTTCTTCCGCCGACATCTGACTTCTCATCGTATGAGAATCTCCCACCAAGAGTAAAAAAGACATCATCTCTTAATGCATAAGTCGCTTGTCCATAAACAGCATAGTGATTAAGTTCTCTATTAGGTTGAACAAAATAATCATGTCCATTTAGTTCAGCAGTAAAGTTTGCAAGCATGTCATTATCTTCTGTGCTCGTAAAGATGCCTCCAACCCATGCCCATTTATCATCTGCACCTGTAAGATACGCATCGAGAACATTTGATTTAGTGAGTAGTCTATTGATATTAAATGCCATGCCATACTGATAATTAACGCCGGAATCAATTTCGAACTGACTAGATTGATCAAGCTCTTGATATCCATAATTTACCGTTAGGTTTGTGGTTGCATCAATTTGACGTTTGTATATGGCTCTAAAAGAATCAATCGTCATCTTATTAAAACCAGGAGTATTAGCATAAGCTTGAAATCTATTTTCAGATCCAAGCAGATCTGTACAAGTATTAGCATTTGAATCTTTTGCTGTTGCTCCTTTACGAGTTTTCATTAATTCGCAACTAAGCACATTAGTCCATCCTTTGCCATTATCCTCATAATTTTCATATTGCAGATTAAGATCAGCATTTTCATCAATTACATAAGTAGCGCTTATTCTCCATGCACTATCTTCTATTGCTGTGTAAAAATCTGCTGGATCAGCTTTCACTTTTGTATATGGGTCAGAAAAAGTGCCTTGACCACAACCATTTCCTGGTTGTGAGGAGCACCCAAGATACCAGGCATAATCTGATAGATAGGATCTTTGATCTGGACTTGTAATTACTTGGAATTGATTAGTGACATTTGATGGAAGTCTTCTCCAATCGAGTTGTGAGCCATCCCAGTAACCATCCAAAAATGAATCTTTGGATTGCTCCATATAAGCAAATCTTAGTGCTAACTTTTCATTTATTGGTAGATTGTAATGAGCTCTTAAGCCAGCTTGGTTTAACTGGCCTCCTTCTAAATTTAGTGAACCACCTTGTATGTCAAAATTTGGTTTTGCTGTGACAATATTTAGAGTTCCAACAACTGAATTTCTTCCATATAGAGTTCCTTGTGGTCCTCTTGTTAATTCTGTTCTTTCGAGGTCAAACATTAATGCATTTGCAGCCTGTGGTCTTGCAACATATACACCATCAACGTGAATACCAACCGCAGGATCTCCTAACTCAGTAACATTTTCTGTTCTGATTCCACGCAGAGTAATTATTGGTGCATTAGTATCGGTGTTCTGGACATAAAGACCTGGAATCATATTATTGAGATCTTTAATATTATTTAACCCAAGTTCTAGAAGTTGGGTTCCAGTTAAAGCTGTTACTGCTTGAGCTGTATCTAGTATATTTTTTTCCGTTTTGGTTGCTGTTGTGACAATTACTTCCAAACCTTCATCTTCTTCTTCAGTTTCCTGAGCGAAAACTGGAAGCATCAAAGACATTAAAAGTAATGTTTTAAGCGAGTGATCAAGATATTTCATTTTTTCCTATATTGTTGGTTAAAAGCTGGTTTAAAAAATAAACTTATTGCCTTTATATGTCAATGTTTTACATATTCTTCGCCGTTGATATAATCAGGTTTTAATTTATCCTATTCAGTATTAAATACACAATGTTAAATAAGAAGAAATCATTCACTAATTTACTGTTTATTATCTTAATTACTGCATGTTCAGGAGGGTCCTCAGGTACCAATGAAGGTGTCTATCCAGTTCCTACACCTGCACCTACTCCAGCACCAACACCTGCACCTACTCCAGCACCAACACCCGAACCAACACCCGAACCAACACCAGCACCAAATGCTATATACAGTGAAGATTTTGAAAGTTTTGCGTCTGATGTAGAAAACATTAGTCCTTGGAAAGCATACATCAATAGGTTTCAAACAGATTGCACCACTTACATAGACGGATATCAGGTTAGCCCAGCACCTAATGGGGAGAATATAAGTAGTATCTCTTCAGGCGAAGCAGGCCCAAATGGCGGATCACAATATTTGAATGTATTTAGTAACTATGGCGATGACCATAATTCAGTTTGTCTGGAAACAAATGTTTATAGAGAATTTATAATTACCGATTCATTTGAGGGTGACTTTTCATTCGTTTTTGATACTAAGAGACCAGCAGACGAAAGTTACGCAGTGGCTAATCCATCAAGCGCTAGAGCATATATCCGAAAATTAGATCCTAACGCGGGGTTTAGTACTATTGAATATTTGTGGGAAGATATGACCAATACTTCTGATCAAGACTGGGCAAGAAAAGAATTAACTACTACTGTTGATGTTGATGCAGAACAAGGATATTACTTACAATTTGGCTTTAATAATGTAGCAACAGCTTATAATCCAAGTGGAGTCCTTTATGACAATGTTGTCATCGAGGGGGGTTTAGCTCCCGAGCCCACACCAGCGCCTTCAGTAGACTTTTGTCCCAATAAGGCACCGGCTCAATACGAAGAATATAACTTAGTTTGGCAAGATGACTTTGATGGTAATGTTCTAGATACAAACATTTGGTCTTATTTGTATGGAGATGGTTCACAGTATGGTATACCTGGGTGGGGTAACAGCGAATGGCAACTATATACTGATTCTTCGGAAAATGTTTACGTAAAAAATGGGTGCCTATATATTGTACCAAAATACAACCTTTCAGAAGATCAGTATTACAGCGCTAGGTTAAGATCAAAAGGTGGCAAAACTTTCCAATTTGGCAGAGTAGATGTTGGTTTCTCTGCACCAGCTATGGATGGTGTTTGGCCTGCAATATGGATGATGCCCGAGGATGATACTTATGGTGGATGGCCAAAAAGTGGCGAAATTGACATCATGGAAGGCAAAGATAAATTAATTGATCAAATTAATACCACAGCGCATTATGGCCATGATTTTCATAGGTACTATTCACGGTGGACATCACTTTCAGAGCAAGACCTTACTAGTGATCCAACAAACCATAACGTAATAAGTTTAATCTGGGACGAACAAGGCTTTGAGTGGATTTATAACGATGTAGTAGTGTTTACATTAGATTATGCTTCATTAGAGAACCTTGAACCAAACCCTTTTTTAGAAAGGTTTCACATGATTCTAAATTCTGCTGTTGGTGGGCATTATCCAACATACACACCCAACCCTGATCAATATTGTAAAATCAACGACACAACTGATTGTTATGATAATCAAAAACTAGTCATAGATTACGTTGCTTATTATTCAAAAAACTCTGAATAAGTGTGAAAACCTTTTACGAAAATCAATTATTGCACCTTGATCTGCATGGTATACGTCATTACGAAGTACAAGTAATGGTCCAAGATTTTGTACTAAATAACCAAAGTGAATTACCATTAATAGTAATCTGTGGAAATTCAGCAAAGATGATTGATCTGGTAAATGCATCGTTAACTGCTCTTAATGTTAATTTTGAAGAAACAAGATACGGTAGAATAAGAGTTAATTATCTTGATGCGTAAACTAAAAGTAATTCAAATATTACCTACATTAAACACCGGAGGTGTTGAAAGAGGTGTCTTAGATTTTAATAATTATTTAGTAAAAAATGGTCATGATTCATATGTAATATCAGATGGAGGAAGGCAGGTTAAAAATCTTATAGAAGATGGCGGTAATCACATCCATCTTCAGATCTCCAATAAAAGTTTTTTTACTCTACTTCAGGCAAAAAAATTAGCTGATGTAATTAATGAAATATCACCAGACATTGTACATATTCGGTCAAGAATACCTGCCTGGGTTCTGCAATTGTCTAAAGTATTTATAAAAAACCCTAGACCAATAATTTTTTCTACATTTCATGGCTTATACAGCACACCATTCTACAGTCGAATAATGGCTAGTTTTGACAGGGTCATTGCTATCTCTAAGACTGTTGAAAGCTATGTAAATGAGAACTATGAAAGGTATTTAAAAAAACCACCAAGATTAATCTATAGAGGGTCTGACCAAGATTATTTCTCACAAAATTTTGCGCCATCAGATAACTATTTAAATAATTTTTTTAAAAAATTTCCCGAAGTAAAGAATAATAAATTAATATCTTTTCCAGGAAGATTATCTTCTTGGAAAGGACAAGAATCATTCATAAAATTAATGTCTGATCTACCAGTTGAGTATGTAGGAATGATTATTGGTCCTTATGAATCAGCAAAACCTAAATATCTTAAGACGTTAAAAAAACTTATTGAGGATTATAGATTGCAAAATAGAGTATTTTTTTACAATGCTAAGGACGATATAAGAGAAATTTATTATCTTTCTGAAGTTGTTTTGAACCTATCATCTAAGCCTGAACCATTTGGTAGGACTATTTTAGAAGCAGCTATGATGGGTAAAAAAATAGCTGGCTGGGATAGGGGTGGGCCTGGAGAGGTTTTAGAAATGTGCTTTCCTTCTGGCAAAGTAGAATTTAACAATTTTGATGCATTAGTTACATCTGTCAAAAAACTTTGTAATTCTGATGAAAAACCACAGAATATCTTTCTGACCTCAGATCTTATGCATTCAAAGACAGTTTCATTTTACTTGGACGCTTTAGATAAAAACTCTTGATAAACCTTATTTACTCTTAGTGCCTGTGCAGCCAATACATTGTTTTGGGCAACATATTTAAATGTCTCGATCTGAGAAGAGTAAAGTTCTTCATAATTATTAACCCACCTTTTAATTAAATCTCTAAAATCATTATCGCTTACCCTAGAGACTGATTCATTAGGCAATACATCAGCAATATTGCCACAGTCCGTTGATAGTACTGGAACCTTGCAAAATAGAGACTCATATAGAACTTTTGGAGAGCCTTCTCTATCTGAAGGTATTAGTAATGCCGAGGCTTTGCTAAGCAATGACGAAACATCATCGGTCTCATCTTGTATTTCAATAGTTTTGGTTAGACCAAGCTCTTTTATAAGTGTAATAAGTTGATCTTTTAATTGGCCATTACCAACTATAAGTAGTTTCTTATCTATACCTTGCCAGGCCCTTATTAATCTCTGAGGATTCTTCACTGGTTCAAGCCTTCCTAGATATAGAAAAAATTCAGGAGAAAGTTTTCGAAAATTTTGAAACCTAGTTTCGTCTACCCAATTTTCAAGAATAGTTGATTTTAAAGTTGAAATTTTTTCAATTGATCTGGCACTAGCACCAAAAACATGGTCAGTTTTTTCAAAAGCTGAAATATTTTTTTTGGTTCCATGGATGGTTGAAAAATGCAAATCTGCATTAATTACACTCGTCATCTTCTGTCCATGTGTATGCACTATATCTGGTTGTAATCGTGATAAAGTTTTATTCAAATTGAGCCGCAAAAATGGTGAAAATCTCCATGCATTAGTATCTATAACCATGTAATTACAACGAAATTTATCAGAAAAAAAATTTGGCCCGATAACTGTAACTTCATGGGTTTTTGATTGTTCAAATGAGAGTTCCTCAACATGTCGCTCTAAGCCAGCAAAAACCTTACTTGAGAACAAATGGACAATCTTCATAATCTGCTGAGAATTTCCTTGGCTACTCTAGTTGCTTCGTTTAAATGGTATTTTTCTGATGGGTGAGATAGTTTAATATCTTTCACTGAGCGCGATAGAAAATATCTTTTTGTGTCAATAAAACCAATCTGCCCATTTTTTTTCAGTCTATCAATATTCTTATTAACTTTAGTTTTAATTTCACCGTTTTCACTTGAACGTTTCTCATGGTGAAAAACGTATGTTTTCGTCTTAGTAGATAAAGACTCATAAAGTGTTGAAACACTTTCAGGGGTTAGAAACGTGTATTCAGCTTTGGCAATTTTCTCGGAAAGCCAATTATCTGATGTTTTTTTCCAATCATAAAATTTTGCATTTCCTTTATGAACTGGCATTTTTAAATCTGGCGATCTAGGTGAGGTTGTTATATCCCATTTAATTGTTGGATATTTTGTATTTATCAACCACTCCAATTGATGGGCTAAAACTTTCTTTCGGAAGTGAAAATGTCTACTTTTGCCCCCTATTACTATAAGGCCGGTATTTTTTTCAATATCTAAATTAGAGTATTTTGCCAGCACACCATCTGTGCGGATTAAATTCTCTCTATTCGGAAAAAGAAAAAAATCAAATTTAGGCGCTATAACCAAATCAAACCACCAGGCCGGCATGTTTGGCTTCATCAATAAAATTGTTTTCGCACTTTTCTTTAATACCTTTTTAGTTTTAAGAAGTGGGCTATGTGTTTTTCTGCCAGCGCCTATGAGCAGGTCAGCTGGTTTAGATAAATTCAACTTAGTTTGCCAATCTTCATTTATATTAACTTCAGTGACAAATACTTTTTTTAGCTCAGATAAGGCATTAACAAGCGCATCTGTTTGTTTTTCATGCCCTTTTTTTCCATCTTTAAAGACCCAAACTGTAATTTCTTCTTTCTGTTTTAGAGACATAGACTAAAATAATGCTATATGAATAAAAATAATCAATATAAATCTATTTTTCTTTCAGATATTCATTTGGGCTTTAATGGGTGCCAGCATGAAAAACTAGAAAGTTTTCTTAAGTCAGCTGAGTGTAAAGATCTATATCTGGTAGGTGATATTATCGATTTCTGGTCTATGGATGATAATTTTTATTGGCCCAAAGAGCATCAAAATATATTGAATATCTTTAATGATATGCATGAAGGTGGAACTAACGTATTTTATATTTCTGGCAACCATGATGATCCACTTAGAGAGCAGGGCTCAAAAGAAGAATTAAAGAGTAAAAATTCTACTTACACCGAAATAATGTCAATTCTGTCAAAATTTAACCATAGAGAAAGTTATGAATTTTCTTCAATGAAACATGGCAAAATGATGGTTTTACATGGTGATCAATATGATGTGGTCACATCAAACGCAAAATGGATTTCTAAGCTAGGCGGACTAATTTATGATGGCCTTATTTTCATAAACAGACCGCTTTCAAAGTACCTCAAAAACCTTACAAAAAAAATTGTTTCAGGAGTAAGTGGTTTTCAAAACTTGGTCAAAAAAGAGTGTCAAAATGGTGGCTACGATGGATTAATATGTGGCCATAACCACCGTCCTGAAATACTAAAGTTTAGTACTCATGTTTATTTAAATACCGGTGACTGGGTGGAATCGTGTTCTGCTATAGTTGAAGAACATAATGGAACAATAAAACTGATAAATATTGAAGAGAGTAACAAAATTAATACAATGGCAGAATTATGAATAAAATCTTAATAATTACGGATGCATGGGAGCCTCAAGTAAACGGTGTTGTTACTACAATGACAACAGTTGTTCATAAGCTAAGAGAAAAGGGCTTTAAGGTTGATGTTATTCACCCAGGAAAATTTCACACTTTTCCACTTCCTAATTATCCAGAGATTTCGGTAGCTTGGAATTTTTGGGATTTAAAGAAAAAGATTAAGAAATCAAATCCTGATTACGTTCATGTTTCTGTTGAAGGGCCATTAGGAGTCACAGGCAGACATTATTGCATAGAACATAATATTCCTTATACAACATGTATTCATACAAAATTTCCAGAATACGTTTATGAGAGATTTGGAATCGGTTTAGATGTTACAAAGGGTCTTTTAAAGTGGTTTCACAATTCAGCTGCAAAAACATTAGTCAATACTATAAGCCACAAAGAAGAATTAGAATCTGACGGATTCACTGATTTAGTTTTATGGTCTAGAGGTTTTGATAGTAAAATATTTTATCCATGCCCTGAAGGCGGTAAGCAGAAATATCTTCTTTATGTCGGAAGGGTGGCTGTTGAAAAAAATATTGAAGCATTTCTGAAGATGGAATCTCAATTACCAAAAGTTGTAGTAGGCGGAGGTCCTAGCCTAAAAACTTATGCAAAAAGATACCCTGATGTTGATTTTGTAGGTTTTAAAAAAGGCAAAGAATTAGCTGATTTCTATAGAGATGCGGCATGTTTTGTATTCCCATCTATGACAGACACATTTGGAATTGTGCTAATTGAAGCTCTTGCATGTGGTACGCCTATTGCTGGTTTTAATGTTACTGGCCCAAAAGATATTGTCTTAGAAGGTAAAAACGGATCACTTGATGACAAAGATCTAAAAAAAGCAGTTGATAGGGCTTTGTTAGTTGACAGAAAAACTACGTTTGAGTCGTCAAAGACATATACATGGGACACAGTAGCAGATCAATTCATTAGTTCTTTAGTCCCAATAAAATAATGTTTTTATTTTTACCTATTTCTGACGAAAACCCAGCTTCACAAAAGCCACTACTTACTTGGTCATTGATAGCTATAAATTTTATTGTATTTTTCTATCAACTATCTTTATCTGGAGCAGCCAACCAGGTGCTAATTAATGAATTTGGTGTAAAGCCAAGTGTATTTTTCGAAATGCGTGATTTTCATACAATTGTAACTTCTGCATTTATGCACGCTGGATGGACACATTTGCTCTCAAATATGCTTTTCCTTTACATCTATGGAGACAATATTGAATCTTACCTAGGAAGAGTAAACTTTTTAATTTTTTATATTTTAGGAGGGGTTTCAGCCGCATTATTACAAGCTTTTTTTTCTGGTGGTGTAGATGTTCCAATGATAGGGGCCAGCGGTTGTATAGCAGCAATTATGGGTGCTTATTATGTTCTTTATCCCAAAGCTAAAATAAATGTTTTCTTATGGTTCTTCATCTTCATACAGTTTATTAAAGTACCTGCCAATATAGTTTTATTGATGTGGATAATAGGGCAATTTATTTCTGCGGCAGGGGGCTCTTATTCTGGTGTAGCTTATTTTGCTCACATCGGAGGTTTTATTTTTGGTTATTTTGCAATTCAGTATTTTTTCAAAGAGTATGTGCAAAGAGCAAGAGTTATAACTAATTATGAAGTTGTACAAGACAATGACTTACCCATTTCAAGAAAGAATAAGTCTCAAGGTTTGAATAAAGATGATTAAAGATATTGAAAATAGACTAACCCAAAATATAAATTGTAAGCATTTAGATATTCTTGATGAGAGCCCAAATCACGGCGGTTACTCTGGAGTAGTCTCACATATAAAAATTATTATAATTTCCAATGATTTTAATGATCTAAGTCTTATTAAAAGACATCAGCTAGTATTCAAAGCATTAGGTTCTTTTGTTGAAGAAATACATGCAATCTCAATCGTTGCTAAGACAGAGCAGCAATGGAAAACATCTAGTCAATTCATTGCATCGCCCGATTGTGCAAAAAATTAATGGAAAGGTTTTTTGAACAAATAATATCAAATAATAAATTAGTTCTTTTGGGCCTAAGTTTTTTGTTGATCATATTTTCTGGAAATCTAGAAAAATTCAGATTTGATGCATCGTCTGAAACTCTGGTTCTAGATAATGATCCAAGTTACGAAATTTATGAAGAAATCAATAATAAGTTTTCTTCCTCTGACTTTTTAGTCGTTGCTCTTATCCATCCTGAATTATTTTCAGATAAAGGTTTAAAAGAAATTCAGCGCATTGAATCAGAAATTGAAAGGTTATCAGCAGTAAATAATGTTATTTCAGTATTAGATGCTCCACTATTTGAACAACCCAAATTATCATTGGTTCAGTCAGCAACAAATGATAAATACCTTCTTCAAGATGAATTGGATTTAACAAGTGCTAGAAAAGAACTTTTAGAGAGCCCTCTATTTGGAGAATTAATCATTAATAATTCAGGCAGTGCTGCAGCAATGCAAATAAATCTTGAAAAGATGTCTGATTACACTGAAACAGTCGGTGAGATAAGGAATGTGCTGGAAAAAGACAATTTCTTTGATAATAAATACTTAGCAGGACCGGCTATGATTGTTTCTGACACAATCTCCTTTATAAAAAACGATGTTCAAAATTTTGGGTTAATCACTTTTCTAATTTTTTTCATACTCTTAATATTTTTTTTTAAAGATTTCTGGTCAGCGACCATAATTATGACTAATGCATCTTTAGTGATTTTTTTAACTATCTGTTTGCTTGGTTTTTTTGATTGGCCAATAAGTATAGTTTCATCGAATTTTTTAACATTACTATTTATATCATCCATAGCAGTTTCAGTGCATATACTTGTTAAGCTGCATGAAGGCCACACAAACAACACCAACTACACAGAGTCGCTTTCAAAAATTTTTATACCTTGTTTATATACCGGACTTACAACTATGGTGGGTTTTTTATCTTTATTACTCAGCAACATTCAGCCTGTAATAGATTTTGGAAAAATGATGGCTGTGGGTGTAATAATAAATTTAATAATTTCTTTTACTTTTATACCTGCATTAATTGGGATAAAAAATTTAAAAGAATCGAAGCAGCTCTCTATGGCTGACTTTTACTACCAAAATATATATATAAGTTTTAAACAATTCTTTCAGAAATTTGTATTACCACTTATCTTCATAAGCATCCCACTTTTTCTTTATCAAGCTTCAAATCTTAAAGTGGAAAATAAATTTATTGATTACTTCGATGATTCAACAGAAATCTACCAGGGGATGAAATTTATCGATCAAGAACTAGGCGGCACCACACCTTTAGATATTATTCTTACCTTGCCAGATGAAGAGATGTTTATTGATGAGGACGATTTATTCTTTAGTGAGGGTTCAGAGAGCAGCGAATACTGGTGGCGTCAAAAAAATATGAGGGTTCTTAAAGAGATACAGAAAGATATAGACATTTTGCCGGAAATTGGAAAAGCATTAAGCATAGTTAATGGAGTCCAGCTTGCTGAGAAGATTAATAATTTTAATGAAATGGGAGATCTAGAACTGGCCTTTGTAAAGAACTCTTTGCTTAATAATGATAAAGCTAAAGACTTATTAAGTGGTTATATTACAAGTGATAATAAAGAAGCAAGAATCACTTTTAGAATAATTGATACAAGCGACCGTCTTAATAGAAATGAGCTGATTGGTTATCTAGATAACTATCTTACAGATAAGCTAGCAAACACTGAGATTAGTTATGAAATTAGTGGGCTTGGTGTTCTATATAATAATCTTCTACAAAGCTTATTTAGCTCACAAATTAAGACATTGTTATTTGTATTTGCAGCAATATTTCTTATGTTGTTAGTTTTATTTAGATCAATATTTATTGCATCAATTGTAATATTTATACCTTTTATTTCTGTGGGACTGATATTTACTGTGATGGGCATATTTGCGATTCCATTGGATATCATGACAATTACTATTGCATCCATTTCTGTAGGTATGTCGGTTGACTATGCAATACATATTGCTTGGAGGTTTAAGCAGGAACAAAAAATTTCATCTGAAACAGCAGAAAAGAACACTATTTACACATCAGGTCAGGCGGTTTTAATAACTGCATTTACTATAGTGTTAGGATTTTTAGTATTTAGTTTTTCAAATTTTAATCCGACAATTTTATTTGGATTATTATCAGCTCTGTCGATATATTTAAGTGCTGAACTATCACTTAGATTAATACCAACTATCTTAGATACGAAATAGTTTCTTAAAATTACTCGTTGTCTCTAAAGCAATTTTTTCTTTGTCTCTTCCTATATGTAAGCTAATTTCTTCAAGAATATGTGGCAAATAATAGGGTTCATTCCTATTATTTTTAGGTTTAATTTTTAGATTTTTTGGCACCAGATATGGCGCATCAGTTTCTATAATAAGCCTATCTGGCGGTATATACTTTATTAGCTCTTTTAAATTAGCACCTCTTTTAGGGTCACATATCCACCCAGTAATCCCTATAAAGAGACCAAGATCTAAGAATTTTTTTAACTCATATTTTGATCCAGTGAAACAATGCACAATGCTCTGTGGAATATTGTCTATGTAGTCTTTCAGAATTGGATAAAAATCTTCAAAGGCTTCTCTATGATGAAGAAATACTGGATATTTTTTATCTGCAGCTAACTGCAGAAAAGCAATAAAACATTTGATTTGTATTTCTGGGCTTTGGAAATTTCTGAAGTAATCAAGCCCTATCTCCCCTACAGATTTTACTTGCTCATTATCCAAGAACGGCTCTAAATTTTTTATAGTATCTGGTTTTAGCTCTGAAGCATTATGAGGATGGATGCCGACTGAGCAAATAATTCTATTTTTATAATCTGATGATAAATCTAAAATATCTTTAATTTCATTTTCTTTTGAAGAAGGGCAAAAATAATACCCCACATCTTGCTCTATGGCTTTTTTTATAATGTCATCAAGATCACCCTCAAAGCTTTCATGAGTAATATTGAAACAAGAATCTGCTAGTAACATTTGCATTTAATTTGGTAAACTTTAATCTAGTCTAAATGAGATTCCAAGGTACCAAAAGCTATATAGCGACAGATGATTTAAAACTTGCAGTAGATGCTGCTTTAAGTCTTGAAAAACCATTACTTGTAAAAGGTGAACCAGGCACTGGAAAAACCATGCTAGCGTTAGAGGTTGCAGAGTCATTAGGAATGAGGTTGATAGAATGGCACATTAAATCTACAACAAAAGCTTCACAAGGACTTTATGAATACGATGCTGTCTCAAGATTAAGAGACTCTCAATTGGGGAATGAAAAAGTCGAAGATATTGCAAATTACATAAAGAAAGGTAAGTTATGGGATGCTTTTACTGCTGATGAACAGGTCGTTTTGCTTGTTGATGAGATTGACAAAGCTGATATCGAATTTCCCAACGATCTTTTACAAGAATTAGATAGAATGGAATTCTATTGTTATGAACTTGATCAAACAATAAAAGCTAAGCAAAGACCATTAGTTATCATTACCTCAAATAATGAAAAGGATCTTCCTGATGCATTTTTACGTCGTTGCTTTTTTCATCATATTGCTTTTCCAGAAAGAGAGGTCTTAGAAAAAATTATTTCTGTTCATATACCAAAAATTAAAAAGAAATTATTAAAAGAAGCCATTGATGTATTTTTTGATATTAGAAAAGTACCAGGCATCAAAAAGAAACCATCAACAAGTGAATTAATTGATTGGTTAAAACTTATTGTTTCTGATGATATAGCACAAGAAGTAATTGCATCAAAAAACAAAACTTTAGTCCCTCCCTTATACGGAGCCCTTCTCAAAAATGAGCAGGACGTCGAACTGCTTCAAAGGTTAGCATTCATGACTAGAAGAGATACTAATTAATGCTTATAAATCTTTTTAATACATTAAGAGCATATGGTGTGCCAGTAAGTCTAAAAGAATTCCTTGATCTATTAAGAGGCCTAGAAAAAAAACTAGTTTTCGCTAATTGGAATGATTTCTATTTCTTATCAAGAACAATACTCGTAAAAGATGAAAAATATTTTGATAAATTTGATAAAGCATTTGATGTTTACTTCAGAGGGATAAGCAATATGGATGATGTGTTGAAAATGATCATCCCCGAAGAATGGATTAGACAAGAATTTGAAAAAAACCTCTCAGAAGAAGAGCTTAAAAAAATTAAAGATCTTGGAGGTTTAGAAAAGCTTATGGCTGAATTCAAGAAAAGATTAGAAGAGCAAGAGAAAGAGCATCATGGTGGTAACAAGTGGGTTGGCACAGCTGGCACATCACCTTTTGGGAATGCAGGGAATCATCCAAATGGAATAAGGGTTGGTGGAAAATCTAACAAAGGTATGGCTACTAAAGTTTGGGAAGAAAGGAAATATGAAAACCTTGATGATTCTCTTCAGCTAGGAACAAGAAATATAAAAATAGCTCTTAGGAAATTAAGAAAAATGGCAAGAAAGGGCGAAAGTTTTGAATTTAATCTAGACGACACTATAAAAAGCACTGCAAAAAATGCTGGATACTTAGAACTAGAGTACGTAAGGGAAAAATTAAATGATATAAATCTTATAGTTTTTTTCGATGTTGGTGGTTCTATGGATCCTTTTGTAAAAATGTGTGAAGAACTATTTTCAGCAGCTAAATCAGAATTTAAAAACTTAGAATATTATTATTTCCATAACTGCATATATGAATCAGTTTGGACAGATAATTTTAGACGCAACGAAAACAGGGTTCTCACCCAGAGTATTCTCAATAAATTTTCACCTAACCATAAAATTCTAATAATTGGAGATGCCAGTATGGCCCCTTATGAATTAACAAATGCTGGTGGCAGTATTGAGCATTGGAACAAAGAATCTGGAGAATATTGGCTAGAAAAAATTCATACTTATTTCAACAAAACTGTTTGGCTAAACCCAGTACATGAAGATCACTGGGATTATACCTCGACCATTAAGATGATTAATCTCTTGATGCAAGATAAAATGTACCCATTAACTATTAACGGCATCTCGGGTGCAGTTAATCATTTATCAAAAAGACATTAATGAAAGCTTTAGAAATAAAAAATCTTACTAAAATTTATGGTAATGATGTGCATGCACTTAGAGGCATAGACCTTAATGTTGAAAGGGGAGATTTTTTTGCGTTGCTCGGACCTAATGGTGCTGGTAAATCTACAACTATTGGAATTATTTCCTCTCTTGTCACCAAAAATGAAGGATCAATTTCTATTTGTGGAGTTGATATAGACGAAAATTTTGCGCTAGCTAAATCAAAACTTGGAGTGGTTAACCAAGAATTTAATTTTTCTCAATTCGAAAAAGTTCAAGACGTCATAATGGGTCAAGCTGGATATTATGGTGTTGATCCAAAAACGGCCGCAGAAAAAACAGAACTCTATCTTAAAAAATTAGGTATCTGGGACAAAAGAGACGTTTTTATACGAGAGCTTTCAGGGGGTCAGAAGCGAAGAGTAATGATCATAAAAGCTTTAATACATGAACCTGAACTACTGATATTAGATGAACCAACTGCAGGAGTAGATATTGAGCTTAGAAGAGGTTTATGGGATTTTCTCATAGAAATTAATAAATCAGGGACAACTATTATTTTAACCACTCACTACCTAGAAGAAGCAGAGAATCTGTGTAGAAATATAGCAATAATTGATAATGGCCTAATTATAGAAAATACTAAAATGGATTCTTTGCTACAGCAGCTAGAAAACCAAGTTTTCACAATTGAGACAGAACAAGATGTTCCAAAAAACCTTGCTATTGATGGCTTCAAAACAAGCATCGATGGCAGTAGAAAATTCTCAGTAATAATTCCAAAAGACGTTGCTATGAATAGCTTATTTGAACATGAAGCATTCAAAGAATTAAATATCACGAATATCAAAAATCAAACTAACAGGCTCGAAGAGCTATTTATAAACTTAACTTCAAAAAAATGAATCATTTGCAGTCACTTAAAACTTTATCTTATGGCCAAGTAAGAAGAATTCTGAGGATATGGATCCAAACAATCATTCCGCCAGCCATAACTACAGCATTGTATTTTTTAATTTTTGGTGAGCTCATTGGAAAAAGAATCGGTGAAATGCCAGGTTACGAAGGCTTAACCTATTTAGAATTTATGGTGCCAGGATTAATTATGTTGGCTGTAATTACTAATTCTTACGCAAATGTTGCTTCGGCTTTTTTTGGTGCTAAATTTCAGAAATCAATTGAAGAGATAATAATTTCACCAATGCCAAACTGGACTATATTATTAGGCTTTATAGTGGGGGGCGTTACCAGAGGGGTTCTTGTAGGTCTTGTTGTGGTAGCGGTAAGTTTAATATTCACAACTTTTGAGATTGTTAATGTACCTTTAACACTATTCTCAATCTTAATTACATCTATATTATTTTCTGTTCTTGGTCTCATAAATGGTGTTTACGCAAAGACTTTTGATGATATAAGCATAATACCCACATTTGTTTTAACACCGCTTATATATTTGGGTGGAATTTTTTATTCCATTGAAATTCTAAGTGAACAATGGCAATTCCTTTCAAAAATTAATCCAATTCTTTATATCGTGAACTTCTTTCGGTATGCAATGCTAGGCACTTCTGAAATTGATCCACTATCAGGCTTTGTTCTAATTTGCATCTTTACCATAAGTTTCTTCATGCTTGCTTATTATTTATTACTCAAGGGTATTGGCGTAAAAGAATAAGATGGCTGGACCGCTCGGAAAAAAGGTAAATACACCCTCACATTTTGCTCCTGAAATACTTTTTCCTATACCTAGAGATCAACAGAGACAAGGCAAAAATCTTGTTGATCAGGTTGGAGTAGATATTTGGAATATTCATGAATTATTTTGGATAGATAAACAAAATCGATCTCATCATGACCAGATATCAATTCATATACCGGCAGATAGTATTAATACAGTTGAATCAAAATCCCTGAAATTATTCATAAACTCCATGGTCCATAGAAATTTTATAGACCTAGAGGATGCAAAGGGAGAGATTCAATTGCATCTAGAAGCTCTAGTTAAAACAAAAATAATAATATCTAAAATACACTTGCTTGATGATTTAAAATTCACACCAGTTATTGTTGGCGCAAATTCTGAGCTAATCTCGTCACAAAAAGGCACTAATAATATTATTAGGTTTAACGGTTTTAGGTCGTTATGCCCTGTTACTTCACAACCAGATATCGCAGATATCTATATCGAGGGAAATATTCATAATGACGATCTTGAATCAATAGCGTGCTACTTAGGAAGTTTTTTTAGCAAAGAATCTTTTCATGAACTTTGCA
>TARA_B100001093_G_scaffold104567_1_pt1 | contig 22704 bp, 32 predicted proteins | sample TARA_B100001093 | Tara Oceans TARA_B100001093 (sample SAMEA2623116) | marine metagenome | biome: marine biome (ENVO:00000447); feature: surface water layer (ENVO:00002042); material: "saline water (ENVO:00002010), including plankton (ENVO:xxxxxxxx)" | depth 5 m | reverse complement strand
GAAGATGTAGCTAAAGTGTTCATATCACTTACAATATCCGCAGTAGCAAGTGTATTCATGTCAGATACTACATCAGCAGTACCCAGAGTATTCATATCTGCAACCACATCAGCAGTTGCTAAAGTATTCATATCAGAAACTATGTCAGCTGTGGCTAGGGTATTCATATCTGATACCACATCAGAAGTACCTAATAAGTTCATAGCAGTTACAGTTGCAGAACTGCCTAAGACATTCATATCATTAACAACATCAGCAGTTCCTAAGATAGCCATATCTGCTACAGCATCTGAAGTACCTAATCTACCTATCTCTGTGGCTTTACCAGCTACAGTACCTATATCCGTTGCATCAGCAGCAACAGCATTGATATTAGTTGCATTACCAGCAACAGCTGTAACATTAGATGCAATACCACTTACTGTAGTAACATCACTAGCAATACCAGCAACAGTTGCTACATCTGTAATTGATTGACTAAACTCTAAAGCATTACCAGCACTATTAACTGTAAGTATTTTATTAGCTACTAACTCAGGGAATGTCAGGTTAAATGCAGTTGATGTAGATATCTTAGCTTTTGGAGAAAATAATATATCTCTTTCATTTTGCTGAATCATAGCAATAATTTTGTCTAGTTCAGTATTAAGTGTTTCTATAGGGAATGTACCAGATACAGGGAAATCAGAAGTTCTAGATACAGCTAAGTTTCTAGATATAGTATATTTATCATTAACAGTAGCACCACCACCTAATGTAATAGATCCACCACCTGATACACCAGCACCAGTAACAGAATATTGTGCAGCACTAGAAGGACTAGATGCAAGTGTTAATGTAGTATCTGCACCATCAGATACAGCTGTTTTAATAACTGTAAGATCACCATCAGCAAAAAACTCAAATGGTACAGTAAATGCAGTCTGTCCAGCAGTAGCTGTATACTGTATTCTAGGTGATGTGTCTGATATAGCTAATGCCATTGTTTACTAATATAGTCCTTTCTCTAGTTTATCAAATAAAAAATCTGCGTACCATACATTGTTATAAGGTATTGCTCTTCTAATTCTTCTAGCAGTATGATGAGTATGTCTGCCTCTACCCCAGTCATATATAATTTCCATTATATTTCCAACACTAGATCCTGTAGGTGTAATAGAACCCATCTTCCTTTTCAATGATGTACCATAAGGTTTTTGTACACCTAATAATGTAGGTCTTATACCTACTTTGTTATCAGTTAATGACATCATAATTCTATCAATATCTGTAAATATACCACCGATACCACCTCTTTCTGCACCATCTAGTACTTTTTCTGCAAGTGTTTTATTATCATAAGGTGCACCAGTTTGTTTAGATCTTACTGAATCTATCATCATTCCTAGTAAAGTTAATGCAGCTAAAGATTGTATAAATCTACCATCTTGTGCTTGTAGTCCTCTTAATAAAACTCTTCTTGTATAAGACATACCAAATTTTTTATATTGAAATATTAATGATCCACCTAAGGTATTGGCTATAAGTGGAGCATCTGCAAGTGAAGGAGTAACTATAATATTATCTACTTCTTGATATAAAGCTGCTCTAAATTTCATAGCAGCATCTAAATCATCAACACTATTAATCCATAAGTCAGTATTAGGAAACTTTAATAAATCGTGATCTTTTGTTAATGGTCCATTACTTGTGCCTTTACCATTACCATATTTTTGATATAACTCATTTACTTTAATTATTGATGCCATTTCTTTTTTTGTTGCACTACCAAAATCTAATGAAGCTACATATTGTCTTTCCCAATCTAAAACTTTTTTTCCTGTAGCAAGTCTTTCAATAATGTCTAGTAGTTTAGTTTGTGCCATAATTGTTGATGCAGTTTTAACAACAACATTCCAAGGGTTTTGCATATTTCCATATTGAAACATAACTTGATTTGCTTCTTGAAATAATTTTTCAGCACCAGTAAAACTAGAATGTAAAAAATCATTACCTGATATAATGTTAGCTCTAGACCAAGCAATAGTTGTATCCCACATTTGACCAGCTAATCTTCCTTCTTTTAATCCAGCTTTAAATATAGCCTTTCCATTACCATTACTAAATGCTTGTATTAATTTTCTACTTGTATTTAACAAACCATCTACAGTTAATATTCTACCTATATCTGCTACTTGTGAAAATCCTGTAAGCATTGTTAAATTATTAAATACTTTCATCATAGTTACACCTTTAAAAAAATAACTGTTAGGGTTATCAGGTATACCATATTTATTTTTTACTAATTCTCTAAGATGTTCAGCTTTAATAATTTCATCATTAAATTTATTTAATTGTGTTTTATTTGGGTTAGGTGTTTTAGTAAAAAATTCATCATACATTTGTTGTAATCCAGGTGCATATCCTGTTTTACCATCTTCATAAAACCAACCAAAAGCATATGGATCTCCATACTTTTTTGCTACAGCTATGTCTGGACCTACAGATCTAAAATATAAAGACATATTCATTTCCATGTTATCTTCTATAAAACCAGCTTTAGCTAATGCTTTATAATCAATACCCTTTAAATATCTTTGTTTTAAATGTTTGGAATGATAAGAGTTTTTAAGTTTATATACATTCCCAGGTGATACATTTTTTGGAACTTTAGGAAAACTATTAGGTGCATAGTTTTTAAATCCATTTATTATATCATCTATATCTTCTGGATTAAATTTAGGTTTACCTTTTACTTTTATATCAGCAAGTAATCTTCTCATTAATGGATCAAATTCATTAAACCTAATTGCTATTTGATCGTGTTTATAATTAATATTTACATAATTTTGTATTTTAGAAAAGTTTGCTAGTTCTACATCTAAATTAGCATTTTTTAAAAACTTTTGTGCTTCTGCTAGTGTCCATGTTTCTCCTGTTTCTCTAATAGTCTTACTTTTAACTTTAGAATTTCTCATACTATCTACTAACCCTTGTGCAAAATCTTGTCTTTTAATTGGTTCTAACATATACAAAGCTAAATTGTTTATTTCTCTAGAAAAAACATCATAAAAATTAGAACTAATATATTCTGCATATGCAGCTATTTCAGGAACTTCATGTTTCTTGCCATTTAACATGGCATAAAATGTTTCTTTAAATACTTCTTCTGGTGTCATGTATTTACTATAACTCATTCCTACTTTTGTTTTAGGTTGCACTTTATCTTTAGATATTCTTTGTATTATTTTTGCTGTTGTTCTATAACCTTCTTCTATAGCATCTGCTAATTTTGGAAGGTGTTCCATATTTCTAATTGTTTCTGCTGATAGTGGTGTACCATAATGTTTTTTAGTAAACTCAAAATATAACGGACTAGTTACCATATTTATTGCATATTCCTTACTAGACTTACTTCCTGTATTTACAAAGTAATCTAATGGAGATAAAAAAGATAATTTTTCTATACCCAATCCAGTTTTTTTATATTTAAAATCATCCCAATTTAATTGTTTAGTTAACTCATTATTATAGTTTGCGTAGTTTCTACCTTCTCTTTCTATAATTCTATAATCATCTAACATAGTAGAACCTTTATGAACTATACCTTTTCTATTATCTAATATCTGATCATATGCTATTTTGTTAATTCTATTTTCATATGCAGCTTTAGTTTCTTTAGGATATTGTTTAAATACTTTATGAGCAAACTCATGCCTCATAACAAAACTAACAAACTCATCTGTATTTTTAAAATCTGATTTTTTAAAACCTTGTACTATTCCATCATTCATTTTAACATTTTTAAAAGGTCTGCCTTGTTTGTACATATCTTTTATTCCGTCTATATCTAAAATAATAGTATCTGTTTGTTTGTTATAAAATGCTGGTACATACTTTCCATCTGGTCTTGTTTTACCAACTCCTTTACCAAGAACTATATTAAGATTAGGGTATTCATTTTTCATAATTTTTACATAATCAGTTACATTTTTAGTTACTCCTGGCTTAACTGGTTTTGGTTTTGGTCCAGTTAATAAACCAGATATACCTACTTCTGTTTTTGTAGCATCAGCTAGATCGTCTAAGTCTATTGTTGTTCCTTTAAAATCAGGATCATTTCTATACACATTACTTCTTTTGTCATATTTAGATAAAACAGGACTTAGTTTATGTAATATACCAGCAATAGAGGCACTTACTATTGCATCTGCTGTAGTTCTATCTCTATCAGTAAATTGTTTTAATGTTTCTTCAGCTGCTAGTAGACCACCAATTTTAGAATATCTATTAGATTTTTCTCCCATCATAGCTAATCTTAATGGTTTACTTAATATTAATAATGATGAAGGATCTAAAAATATCTCACTTACTAAACTAACAGAATTAAAATATGGATTTTTTTGGTCTTGTATTTTTTGTTTAAGATTATTAATTCTAGCTATAGATTCTGCTTGACTCCTAGAATCAAAAAAGTGTGTAGGTATTAATTCAAAATAATCTGATAACAAAGGATCTGTATAAGGATTGTAATCTTTATCTGTTTGATCATCAAAGTCTTTATACTTTGCTATATTTTCTGGTATACCTAAAACAGTTCTGTTAGATAAAGATCTCCATACCTTGTCAGGATTACCAAAGTAATCAAAAAATTCATTCTTACTTTCTTTCCATTCTTCTAAAGGACCTTTATTATTAGCAATAAAAGGTTTACTTTTTTTATTAGGATCTCCGTCTTTAATAAATGGTCTGCCCATTATTTACCTATATCTCTAAAATCTACTTCTTGTCCTGTATAAAGTAAAAATAATAATTCAGAGTATAGTCTGTCCATATTTTCTTTACCTTTAAATTTTCTTAGTAATGGACCTAAATATTTTTGCTGTATCATATCTTGCATATTTTTATCAAGAACTTGATTACCATCTACTAAATCTTGGAAATATTCTTTAGTTATAACGCCAGGTCTAAACTCACCATTTTGATCTTTAAATCCTGTATAAATACTTGGATTAAAATAACTACCATCAAATGTTAAATGATTTAACATATCGTATCCATATGGCTCATCAAATTGTGTACCAGAATTTGCTATATGTACTTCGTACATTGTAGACATACCAGTAAATCCATTATCTACAGCTGTAACATATATATTACCTTGATCTATTAATTCTTTTATTTCTGCATGTGTAGGTATTTCTATTGAACCACCTACAGAAAACTGACTTGCTACATCTTCATATAGTTGATTATTATTATCTTCTAATATTGCATTAATATTATTATATACATATGAAGTTAAAGCATCACCTATTTGATTTTGTTTTAAATTTTTGTGCATTTGTGTAATTGGTAAATACACATATGCTGTTCCAGGATTATCATCCATAAAAGAACTAGTACCAAAATTCTCTTTATGTCTATTTTGTAAAGCATTTCTTATAGCTTTATTTAAGTTTCTTTGTATATCATTATTATCATCATCAACATTTGATATAAGGTTCATATAATCTAATGTATTGCTTTGTATAATTTCATCTATTAACCTTGATGATTTTTTATAAATAGCCATAGCTTCAGCTTCTAATTCAGAAACTAAACTTGTTTCATCTAGACCTTGACCTTTATAAGTAGTTATACCATCTTCACCAAACTGTATGGTCATCATATCTTTTCTTCTTACTTTTTGAGATTGTACATAGTAGTCAATCCAATATTGTGAATAACTACCAATATTTTCATCAAGAAAACTTTTATTAACATTATTCATATTTGAAATTTCTGATTCAGTATATTTAGATTTTCTTTTAAAATGTTGTGCTATTTCTTGAAAATCAAAACCATTTGTTTGTAAATTGACCATTTCATCATACATAGCAGATACATTTTTATTAATATTATTTGCAATACTACCACTACTTGTTATGTCTTTATATGTGCCTAATCTATTCTCTAATAAACTAGGTAATTCTTCTAATGGAGTATCTTCCATTTTAGCTGGATTAACTGCATTTAACCATGCAATCATACCATTAGGTACATATTGTTCTTTTCTAAATAAAGTATTTAGTTGTGTTCTTGTTCCTTCATCTGCATTATCATAGTAACTAGGTGAATCTACATAATCATTACCTAAAGCATATTGTAAATATCCTTGCATTAATTCATCTTCAGTAGCACCAACATTCATTTGATTAAAATTATTACTTTGTATTAAATCTTTAAAACTTACTTCAGGATTACCTATATTTGCTATTGCTTCATCCATATATCTTTTTACAAAGTTCTTTTTTGTATTAGCATCATAAAGATTGTAAATTTCTGATTCAGAAAATTTGTCTTTATAAGTTTCGTAAAATTCATTAAATGTCCATTCTCTATATGTATTAGGTGAGCCTGGTGCAGCATTATCTTCTCTAATAACAAACAAACTATTTGGACCCCAATAAGATAAATTATTAAAATTATCATCAAGATCTTTATATTCTTTATAATTATTAGCACTAATTATTCCACTTGCTTTAACTGCTTTAGTAGTATTAACAGATCTTAGTTGCCCTAAGTATTGTTCACTTTTATTTATAACTTCTTGTACTAAACCCTCTCCAGTCTTTATTCCTGTTTCGTCAGTAAACACATCATAATTAATTCCTCTAGCATTATTTTTATTCTTGACATAATTATCTATATATTCATTAGCTAATCCATCAGCTATGGCTACTTCAGTTGGGTTTGTAATATCTATATTTTGGTAAAAAGATCTAAGTATTGCATTGTTTCTTGCTACTTCAATATTTGATAATAATTCTAATTCACTTCCTTTTAGTGTTGATTCATTATATGTACCATTACTAAATGGAAATAAAGATCTGTATTTTTCTGAATGACTAGCAAGAGCTGAAGTTAAGACTGTTGCAGAATATTCATGTATTCCAGCTAAAGCATCTTCTGGATTTGCAGCTGTTCTAGTTATATTTAAAAATTCATGTTCTGCATCTGCTAAAATATTATTACTCCATGTATTAAATTTTAATTCTGATTCTTTAAATGTGAGAGTGTTTGCTTGATCTTTTAAAAGGTTAAAACCAGCTATAAACTTTTGGTTATAATATCCTTCTGCTGCAATTTTTAATCTTTCTGGTGCTTCTGATAATATACCATTATTATATGCAGACATTTCTGTTGTAAATTCTTCTAGGTTTGGCATTTCTCCTGAAGCTAAAACTGTATCTACTTTGTTATTTATAAACTGACCTGTGTTAAATTCGTAGTCATTTAACCAGTTGGCATCATAAAGTTTAGCTTGTGCTTCACCAAAAGTATTTAAAGTATTTGCAATACTGTTAGTCATATCAGCTATATTTGGTGCAGACACTTGTACTACACCCATTCTTGCAGCTGTAGAAGATGGTGATACAGTTGTAGTAGATTGTATTTTTGATATTTTAACCACGGATAATCCTATTCTTAAATCCTATAACTTTTTGTCCAAATGTTTTTTCTCCTTGTTGTTTATACATATCATGATATTGCCATCCATTTACTATAGTAGTAGATGCATTTACTAATGCACCAATGTTAGAATATGTAGCATTTAATTTTTCATTATAAATAGCCTGGTCATATGATGTTTTAATCTTATTTGTATTAAATCTAATGTTAGCTAAATCTCTATCTAAAACATTTCTTACATCTTGTTGTATAGCCATAAAACTTCTACTTTCACCTACTCCACTAGCTCCTTTAACAGCTCTGTTATTTGCTAGTATCTGATCTACTTCTCTTCTTCTAGCTAGTTCTGCTTGTAAACCTTCAAACTCTGCAATCTTTGCTTCTTGCTCATATCTTCTTGTCATTTCTCTAGAAGCTGCATTTGCTGCACGAGCTTGCATAATAGTACCAGCTGTACTAATTCCAGCTGAAATCATAAACATAGTTGCTGGTGTTATTGCACCCATTAGTAGATTACCTCCAATGACATTCCTAATAATTTTAAGGGTAGTGGTTCTGTTTGTGTTACTTTAACTGTAGGAGATCTATCATATCCTAAAAAATAAAATTCTTTTTTACCAGTAACACTAGCTACTGATGTTGCTACATTAAAATCTACTTGTCTAATAATTAGATTCTTTGCAGTTTTATCTGATGCTTGTAAGGCTATATTTAAAGTATCAGCTATATCTATAACTGCTCTAGATATTCTTTTAAACTCTCCTGTTAATGGACCAGTTTGTACTTCTTTATCTATTGGCATGGTTTCTAGGTCAGGTGTAAAGTTAAAACCTATATTAACTCCAGCAGCATGTGCTTCATTTAATGTGATTGTATCTGATCCTGATGTAGTAAATGTTCCTAATGCCATTGTACCATCAACAGCATATACTGAAGTAGATGTCAAGTGTGTAGGAGTATTATGTAATCTTCCTTGAACTATTGTAATTACTGCATTATCAGATGGTGTTGCAGCTAAGTTTTTATTTAATACTAAAGTAAACCCAGAAGCTGTAGTATTAACTGTTTGAATAGTATATTCTGTACTGTTACCAGCTATACTGATTATATCATTAGGATTAGGAGCAGATGTATATCCATCTACATTCAGGCTAGATCCTGATTGACTACCACCATTAACTTTAGGTGCACCTTGTTGATTTAATGTGGTAACTCCAGAACAATCTAATGTTAAAGAATCATCATCTGCAAACTTTTCAAGGGTATGTATAGTAGATCCACCAATTACTCTTGATACTACAGTAAATAAATTCTCATTAACTGCTGTAATACTTGTAAATTTATCTCCTGTTCTTGTACTCCATGCTGTCCAACCAGCAATTTTTTCAGATCTAATGCTATGAAATAATGCAAGTGTACCATTAGTATTAGTAAAAAATGCAAACTGTTCTGGTCTTGTAGCTGTACCAGTAATCATTGTCATATCTACAGGACTATCAATAACTTGTGAAGCAAGTATAGATATTGAAGTAGATGCATAAGCTGTTTCTACATCTGAATATAAATACTCTCTAATAGCTTTACCATTCTTTTGTGCATACAAAGTTGCACCATCAAATATAACTGGCTTTGCTCTATTACAACCATAGGGTGTTTGTCGCATAAAAACAATATTAGATGGGGTTACTGCTGAAGTATCAGAAGAAGATGGTACAAAAAATTCACCACCATCTGTAAAAACTTGTAAGTTTCTTGAGCTTACTAAATGTCTTATCTCATTTATTCTATCTGCTGTAATAGTTACATCAATAGCATCATCTGCATTACCTGATCCTATCTCAAAATTAAAATACTCAGCTACTTTAGATCCTATAACAGAAGCTGGTTTATCTCTAACTCCACCAAAATATAATCTATTATCATGGAATGTAACTGCTTGAGGGAATCCATGTACAGAAGATATTAATTGTTCTGCCCATACAAAATGAGGACCATTACTTACTACATCTTCTATAACTGTAACTGTTACTACAGTTGCACTTGTATATCCTGTAATTTTAACTTGTTTACTATTTACTAATAGATACATACCAATGTAATCACTCGTAAATACATCAGCACTAGCAGTTAAAGTTCTACCAGTTCCTGTAGCATGAGCAGATAAAGTAACTGATATTGTAGATGCAGCATATTTATAAAAAGGTTGTGTTGTTTTATTAACACCACCTACAGATACAGTTTCGTTTTCTTCAAAAGTAAATAGACTTACTGCAAAGTTTGATGCAGAAGTTCTAACTATTTTTACTATAGGGTTATTTCTATGTACTATAAATACTGTATCTCCAAATTGTGCATAGCTTAATTCAAATAATTCTGATGTAGACCAATTACAGTTACTAGTTATATTAGATTGTACACTTGCTCCATTACTATCAAAAACATCTAATCTATTATTAGATAAAGCAAATACTGCCATCTCATCATTAGAAAATATAAAAGGAATTATTCTTGAAGCACCTGGTAATGTTGCTTTATATGTTGTGCCTGGTCTACGCATCAATCCACCTTCGTCAAGTAGATACCAGTTTCTTAGTTTCTTTGCTCCATTAAAGTATGCTGAAGCATCTGTTCTTGCATTTAATAAAGGGTTTAGTTCTCCACTTGCAAAGTTAGTGTATACAGTTCTAAGGACATTCGCCATTAGTACCCTCCAGTTGTCAATCTATCCTGTATAAACCTTTTTGTATTTAGAACACTATTAGATACTTCTTGACTATCTATGTTCTTTGCTATTCTCATTTGGTTTTCACCAAGTGTTTCAAACTGTTGTATCATCTGTGCATCTCTTGCAACAGATCCAGCAAATATTGCTGCTAATTTATATTGTAAAGCTAGTTTAAAATACTCTGGAAAGTCTGCTTCGTCTTGTCTAAATATATAATCTGCTATTAATATGTTAGTAGAACCATATGAATTACAAAAAATCTTATCACCGTATCTAGCATATTGTATTGGATTATCGTTTACTGTAACTGTATTTAAAACTAATAGTTCAGGACTTGATGGTAGCTGATAAGCAAATTCATATCTTCCTGTAGGTGCATCAGCTAGTAAAGAAAGTTGTTTTTGTTCTGTTGCAAACTTCCATCTATGTCTAGATAAACAAGACTTCAGTATGTTTTCATACATGTTAGAAGCTACTAAGGCTTCTGTTGAACCATCATCAAATGAAGAAATCGGAGAAGCTCCGATCATTATGATTGCTCTTGCACATATATCTACTTTTGTATCTGCCATTATAAAAGGGGGGTATTTAACCCCCCAATATGATTATGATAATAATGCAGTTGTTACTGTAGAGGATGAAGCAGCTGATACTATTAAAATATCTACTACACCATTTGATCCACCACTGTTTACAATGATTACATCACCAGCGTTCAGGTCGCCTGTCGCTGATAAAAAGTAATCTGCATCATCAATAGTTCCTATGGCATCTCCATCAGAGTAGTACCACATAGAATTACTATCTCCCATTTGAGAGATCTTCTTAATAGGATTTGAAGTTGCGTATGCCATGATTAACTCTCCCTACATTTCTGTACTCTACATCCATCAGTATCAATAAGTACTGCACCCATTGACATGTAAGATGTAGTTAGGTGTGATACCTTTTCAGGAATGTAGTTTACTTCAGTTCTTACATCTGAACCTACGCCTAATCCCATTGATGACTTATGCCATGCTAATGTGTGTCTATCATTAGAACCATCTTTTGATAAACCACTAAATGCCATCCACATAAATGAAATCCATCTCTTAGCTGTTAATCCACCTTTAAATGGAAGATCAGCTTCACCGATATACTCAGCTCTTGAGAATTGATCTATGGATAAAAGATCTGACCATTGGTTTCCACCAATAACCCAATATCTTTGTCCATCATCTGGAACATCATTTTCTTGGAATGTTTCAAACATCTTCTTAGCTTTGATTAAAGACATACCAGCGGCAGAATCAGAGTTTGCGTTGTGAGCTACTGCTGTAGCACCAGCATCAAAAGTATCTGTTACGATACTGTCTGTTTTTCTACCAAGAGCATATGCTGCATTTTGAGCAACAATGTTTCTTTCATCAATGTTTACTTTTAGTTCGTCTAGTTTGTCCACATAGTCTGCTGCGTAAAAGTCGTTTAGTGTTGCAGTTACATTAGAGTGTACAGAGTTCATAGCGACAACTTCGGCATGTCTTGCTTTTGTTGAAGCAGAACCCTTGGCTACTTTTTGAAACTGAACAGTACTACCTTTTACGTTGCTAACATTACGGACCATATTCTTGAGCTTAGAGCCCATTCTTTGATAAGCCATATGCACTTCTGCTTCGAACTGCTTTATAAAGGCTTGGTCTATACTTGCACTCATAATAAGTTTCCTTTCGAGTATTGTTAGTTAATAATCAAGTTGTCGTTATAAACTTTGGTATGTTATCCTACTGGGCATATTCCAGTCTATTTCGGCTTGTTAGTTGAGATATATTATATTTTTGTCATCTTTACAAGACCAGAAGCAATAAAAACATTGACATCCCCAAATGTAAATGAACCATCTGATTCTTCTATGTAGGATGAAAAAGTCTTTATATGCTTTTGATCTTTAGAATAAAGGTATGCTTCTGTTGTAATAACAGCTGGTTTAACTGAATCCATGTCATTCTTAGACATCCATTCACTATGACCAGTAGGATCTTCCCATTTAAAAATGTACTTCTTAAAAGGAAAATCTTTCTTCTTAGCCATATTTCTTTTCATATAGTCTGGTTACTTTATCGTAATATGCTGGATCTCTTCTTGCTGGATCAAAGTATCTAGGATCATTCATCATAGATCTAAGATCACCTTCTTCTAACTCTGCATCTACTACTGTATTAGCATTAGGTAATGGCTTACTTTTAGTAATATTCATTATCTCTTCAATAGCCTTAACACCTTCTGCTGTTGTGGCTAATTTACTCATAGCATCATATGCTTCATTAGATAAATACTTCTTAGACCATAGTTCTGCTGCTTCTAATCTAGACTTAGCATTATCTCCGAGTGTTTCCATTTCTGATTCTATATTAGGTAGTCCAGATATTTCATTATTAACAAAAGCATTAACACCTCTATTAAATACTTCTTGTGATAATTTGTTTTCTTTACAAATATTTGACCATTCTTTAAGCAGTTCTTGCTCTTCATTGACCTCAATATTTATATCTTCAGGTATTTCAGGCATAACTATCTCATACTTTTCAGGTAAAGATCCAAGTCTTTCTTGTTCTATATCTGTTCGTATTTGGTTCGATAGTTCATCAGTTCTCATACCTAACTTCTTTTCTAGTGAGTTATAGGATGCACTTAGTTCTTCTACTTTAATTTCATTTCTATCTGTATCCCAAAACTTTTCAGGAACATACTCAGGTCTACTTACTTCTGCTTCTTTTTGAGTAGCTTCTACTGGTTGTTGTTCTTCTGTTTGTACTGTTTCTTCTGACATTAGCTCTCCTTATGTTCTTCTAATCGTTTCTTTAAAATAAAATATAAATATCTCATTCCTTCTAGATGTCTAAGCTGATCGTTTGTAATATCTCTACCAGCTACAGCATCTACTGTAATAGATTTTAAATAATTTAAAACCTTTTTTCCTAGTTCTGTTTTAAATAATGAAGCAATATCAGCATTTAATTCTATTTCTGCTGCTTTACTTCTAGTAAATCCGTCTATTGAATAATGATAACCCTCAGGTTTGTTCCGTATCTGCTCCCAAGCCACCTTGTCCTCCTTGCATTTGTTGCATTTGTTGTAGTTGTTGCATCTGTTGCATTACTTGTTGCTGTTCAGCTGCATCTCTAATAATCTTCTCTGGTAAATTCATTTTTTCTGCTAGATATCTAGCTACTTCTTCTTGTTTAACTATTAAATTAAGAACTTCAGGACCAAATGTTTGACCTAAAGTAGCATTAAATCTATTAACATCAGCTATATCTTGTTCGTTCTGTGCTCTTGATAAAGGTGATTCTGGTATAATTTTAATTTCTTTATTATCTATACTAGGTATTTCTATTCTTCCTTGTTTTTTTAGTATGTATATAACTCTTTTGATTAATGGTTGTATAAATTCTGATTGTAATCTACCAAATGATGATCCTATTTGTCTTGATAAATCTGACATTCTTTCTGCAACTTCAGTAGCAGACATAGGTGTACCTCTTGTTGGACCAAGTGTATCCATGTATAATGCTTTTCTAATATTATTTCTCATATCTTCTAAGACTAATTGTGCAACATCAAATCTACCAGCACCATTAATAGGTTGTAATCCTCTAGATCCAGGAGCTACTGGAATTATTGTGCCAGGCACTAATGCAATATTATCTGTATTAATTACTCCATCATCTTCTAATTGATAGATACCAGATATATTCATCTGTGCATTTTCTAAAATTAATTCTACTGTTAAGTTTGTAGTCTTAATAGCAGACATAGCATTAAATATTGGTCCACGACCATATACTTCACCACTAGCTTTGTTCCATCTAAATGTAATAAATGGATTAGAACCAGCACCACTATACTTTTCTTTTACAATAATTGATTCATGTTCTTCTAAACAAACAATGTAATCATAAACTTCTTTATTAGGATCTTCATAGTTACGCATTGTACCTTCAATAACATTAATCTTTTGATCTGGATCTTCAGTTAATTTATTTAAAGTAATCTCATTAAGTTCTCCATTAGGATATAATACTTTTAGATCTCCTAATCTAATCTGCCTTTTTCTATAAACACAATCTATTTTATTATTAGGTCCACTGTTTAATGTAATGTGTGGTAATGGTATTGCATTAAATACAATAGGATCTGAAGCTGTACCTTCATTAACTAATAGACATCCAGTACCTACTGCACAATCCATAAATGCTTCATGTACTTCTTGATTAAAGTTTGAGTTGTGTAATACTTCAAATATATATTGTGTTATCGAATCTAATTGTTCATCTATCTCAGGAGCTATATTTGCTGGTATTTCTATCCCTGATTTTAAATTAATCCATCTACCAAATGTAGGAGTTATACCAGCTTGTAATCTACTAGCAAATTCTTGTATACCTACTACAGCTGTTTCATCAAATATTCTATCTGTTCTTTTCTGTCCAGGGGATTCTTCATAGAAAGATTCTCTTCCAGGCATAGTATATTCATATGCTTCTTCAAACTTAGATTTCCAAAGTGATTTTAATCCATCTGCTTGTGAATATTTTTTAAGAAATGATTTTGCTGATATATCATCAGACATATTTGCAGAAGATCTATAGTTATTATATTCCATTAAACTGAATAAGTACCACCAAAACCTCTTTGACTACCAGTAATAAACTTTCTATCTCCTTCTAAACTGCCACTTGTTTTTAAACTAGCTAAATAATTTTTTCTTTTTGTTTCTTTATTAACTATATTATTACCTACTGGAGCTGCCATTTCAGTTTTTTCATTTGATTTTTTATTTGTATCTCTATTAGGTTCACTAAAATTTGTATATGAAAATACACCACCTTCTCTTTTATCTACATAACTTTGATAAGGAGTTCTTGATTTAGTATATAAAATACTTGGCATAACTGGTACACCAGCAAGTGCTGCTACTGCTGCTATTCCAGCTGTAAATCTTTGTTGTGAATCATACATCTGTCTTGATAAAGGAATATCTTTTGCTTTTGTTCTATTAAAAGCATCTCTATTTGCAGATGTAAATACTAATCCTTTATCTGTTTGTACTCCTGGCATAAAACTTCCATTAGTCATAGTTCCCATACCTTGATCTGCTAAGTATTGATTCCTTGCTTGATTATATAAAGAACCATACATTTGATTTCCACCAGTATTGGTAGCCATATATCCTGTAACAGAACTTGAAGCTCCTTTAACTGGACCAGCAACTGTTTTTTGTATTCCTAATTTTTTTTGTGCAGATTTTTCTGCTGCATTAGCTATACCTATAGCTGTCTGTGTTTTAGCATTTTGTTGCATACCTGAAGCTACGCTTCTATTAGAACTAGCTCCTGTTTGTGAACCCATTAGTTCTTTTCTCCATCACTAAAAAAACCACTACCACCAGCTTTGGAAAATAATGATCTCATTCCAATCATACCTTTACCAAATCTTTTCTTATATCTTTTTTCTTCAGCTTCTAATTTCTTTTTTTCTTCTTCAGCTTTCTTACGATCTTCTTCCATTTGCTCTTCCATAGCTATTTCTGAAGCTGATTTTCTATATTTTGGTGTTCTAAATATTCCCATTGTTTACATCCATTATGTACTAAGTATTTATATAACCCATGAGGTGTTATAATCAACCTATTAATACCTAATACCCTCATTATTACTGTAACGCAACTATTTTCTCTAAGCCATGCACCTTGAAATAATTTAAACTTTTCTCTTTGTAGTGGACATTTAAGAATAACTCCTTTGTTCTTTCTTACATAATCTATAATGTAAGATACTTCTTCAGTAGATAATACTTTAACATCAAGTCTTTTGTGTATGTGTTCTATTATAATCCATACATTCTTTATATGGTCATAACCCATCATGCCACAATGAGCCATACCTCCTCTTCTAAAGATATGATACCACGATTCTTCAGGTGGATCATAAAAGAATACTAACCATTCTTTCGGAAAATATCCCATTTACCCCTTTTGTTTACAGATGCTCTATCATATAGATTCCAACTTTTGTAAACATTTGTAACAGTTTGTTTCTGTGATCCTACAGTCAATGATCTTCCCTCTCCAGCTCCTAACATAAGATATTGTAGTGCATCATGGACATGGGAAAACTTATTCTTATTAGGTCTATCTTCATATCTTTCGCCAGATGTTTGTATTCTTCTGTAATGATATCCACCTAAAAAGCCTTTTCTTAACTGATTACAGGATGGCGATAGTAAAAATCCAGCTTTACCATCAACCATCCTGTTCAATGCAGATTCTACTGATTCGATTCGTAGAGCTACATCATTTGATGGTGCTGGAAAGGCTTGTATACCTTGCTGTCTAAGTATCTGAAAAGGAGTAGTTTCATCTGTCTGCGCCCTAAAATCACCAGCTGGATCACCAAATATTTTTAAATCTTTATCTGCACAGTATTTAATTATCTCATACTTTAGCATCTCACTAAACTTAACTGTACCAATATCAAAACAAACTAACTCATGGTTTATAATCCACCTACCATCAGGAAGTTTCTGTCCAAATACAGCAGAAGGTGTTAGTCCAAAGTCTAACCCTATATATACTGTAGTATCTGCAAACTCTATATTCTCACTAGCTAAATGTGTATCTTCTCTAAATGAACCATAGACTAACTTTCCATCCTCTATAGTTCCTAATCTATTTAAAACATAAACATCTATCCATGACTTTGATTTACCTCTAATAATATTACTATAATACTCAGGAGTAACATTCTTAATGTTTTCTGCTGTTGTATTGAGTTCATAACCTTTAATCTTATCATCTTCTTTTTTTTCTATCATGCCTGGAGGTTGTACAAAGAACTTCCAGTTGTCAGGCTTGACTAACATTAATGAATCTTCTTGGTTCATATGATCTGGCACTGGTACTTCACCAGACATTATGGACCACCAATGATCTTCATCTGGTGCGTTTGTATCTGCTATAACACCATACCATGTAGGTCCACCATCTTTCATAGATGGGAATCTACCTACACGCATAGTACAGGCATCTACAATAGTCTTAGGAATCTCTCTAGCTTCATTAATCCATACTCCTGTTAGTTCTAATGATAGTAGTTTCTTAACATCTTCTGGTCTATCTAATGCTAAGAATATAACTTCTAACTCAATATCATTAATCCTTATGTGATGTGTGAATGGTACTGAGTAAGTAAAATTACCGAATGTTTGTTCTGGAAACCAATCTAACCATGTTTTCATGGTAGTAGTTTTTAACTGGGGGTTTGTGTTTCTGATTACTGCCCATCTAGATTTTCTCTTACCATCAGGAGATGGTTGTTGTTTGGCAGCTCTTCTAAATATTTCTATACAACAAGATACTGATTTGCCTGATCCTACTGGACCTCGGACACCTCTAAAGAAGCTATCATCCTTCATAAAGGTTTTGATAACTTCTCCAGGTGCTTTGTAATTTAATCCACTCACACAGTATTGGAATCAGTACCAGCTTTAATTAACTTGTAAATAGTATCTGGTAGTAACGATTCAATAAACATATCTGCTTCTTTATCTGTAATAAATTCTTTAGGATAATGAGAGAAATGTACCTTCTTAACTATCTTTCTTAACTTCATTCTGTCTTGAAAAGATATAAGATCTTGTGCGTATTGTTGTGTCATGCAGACTGTACTATTGCAATTACTATAATAACAGCTACTGCAACAACTAAAGTCTTACCTTTTTTATTAAGGTTATTCCAACGATCTAGTAATTTATTATACATAACTAGCTCCTTACTTTTTCTTTTTACTTGCCATAATTTTTTTCTTTAAAGCTGGTGGTAGACTTTTCTGTTTACCTTTTAGCTTCTTAGATCCACTGGCTTTTTTCATTCCATACATTATTTTATACTCCTATATGCTCTTGTTTTTGCTGCAATAGATTTAGGTTGTTTAACAAACTGCTTACCTTTTCTAGTGCCTTTTCTCTTAGCTCTAGTAGTAGACGCATACTCAGAATCTGTCAATGACTTGATTGCTGCTTCTGGTAAGTATCTTTCCCCAGTTTTTGCACTGGGTTTCCCTGACTTGGTTCTCCATTTCTGTTTAGACCAAGCCTTCAGACTACGTTGAGATTTAGCTAGAGCCATTATGCCTTAGCTTTTTTCTTAGAACTAGCACTTAAATCTTTAAAATGTACTACAACTTTACTGCCAGAACCATGTGTCTTACCACTATGTAATGATCCATTAGGCATCTTGTGTGTAGCTCCCTTGTATTCTGTACCATTCTTGAAGTAATGTTTTGTTTTTCCCATTATTTATAACCTCCTCCAGCTTTCTTATAAGCAACTGCTAACATTTGTGCTTTCCTCGCACTCCACTGTCCAGCATTACCACCCTTTGTTCCTGATTTTATTCTTTGAAAGATTCTCTTTCTCATTGTGGGTTTAGTATAGTTCCCAGCTTTATTAACTGTACTCACCACTTCACCCTATTCGCCCAGTATGCAGCTGACATATTACCTTTTGCTATATTCTTGGCGTGTCTTGCCTTAAAAGACTTTGCTCTCTTTGTCATAGTTCTATCTCCTGTCTTTCCTTGTTGTCCAAACCTAATAGTCTTAACTTTATCTCCAGACTTAGCTACCACTATGTGGGATTTAGTCTTATGTCCAGGAGTTCTTTTAGGTTTATTAAAACCACTTACTCCAGCTCTCTTTATTCGAGGGTCTGCCATGATCGAACCTTACTATAAATAATATTTTTTTGAAGTGCTTTTTTCAACTATGTTGTGTGTAAAGGTGGTTATCACTTATGCTTCGCCCTATTTTCAAACCCCCCATGCGTCTAGTCTAGGTCTATCTTGATCTGTACATTACCTGACAGATTATGCTGTACCTTATCAGGAGCTCTCATGCCTATCCTATCTAGTAGATCCTTGCTAGCTTCCAGTCTAACATACTCGCTCTTTCCGTTTTGGATAAGGTGTAACAATGTCGAGGATGCGTGGACTGAACCCAACCCTAACTTGTTGGATACTTCTTGCATTAGGTATGCTTGTACCTTTGGCAATCGTAGTGTCCTACTAGCTACTACTCTACCAGCTTCTCCCTTAGAATAACCAGCTTTCTGTGATGCTTCGGTTATGGTGCAACCTGTAGCTACGAGGGTATCAACCAATGCTCTTTGTTTATATGTAAGTCCGTCTTTCTTTGATAACTGTGTTCTCGGCATAACGATAGATACCAAGTGATTCGTAACCATGTCAAGTAAATAATTGTAAACAAATGTCTGACCTACTCCCAATGTATCTCTAATACGATAAATCGCATAAGAGCTACTATCACTTGTTCGACAGGCTCACAAGGTAGGTAACCCAGAATTTGTTTTTATCTCTCTCGAATATGCTCTATTCGTCTGTATCAGCTATGTACTCATATCAACTATATACACAGACGAACTACCATCAGATATACAACCTGTAAACATGCACTCCTTGTCGCAAAGTATTGCAACAACGATCTAGCATGTCAACAGAACGATATATCTGTGGTGGACGAGTAGGCATATTCAGAGATCGAAAGGAGATCATCATGGAATACAACTCATACACTATCATGTCAAAGGTAGCAGAAGCTATCAAAAAGACACTACAAGAAGAATATCAAATGGACTTTTGGTATAAGGACAAGACCTTGGATGACAAGGATATAGAAGGAGTAATAGTATCAGAAGGTGGATCAAGGGATTCATGGGGAATAACCATAGAAACAGAGGACGATCAAGGTAAGGAATATACTATGGATATAGGAATAAGAATGAAGGAGATCAAATAATGGATTATCAAGATGAGATTAACAAATACATTGACCTAGCAAAACTAGCAGAACTCAATGGAGATCTAGAAACAGCTGAAGCATACAGAGCAGAAGCACAATGGGTATCAAAGCAAATGGATGACTATGATATCTCAGAACTAAATACTGATTTGGAGGTAGTAAAATGACTGAATGGAAAGTAGAAACTAAAGATCTATTGTTTATTAATGATGCAGCAAAACAGGATATGAATGAAGTATTCGACTTACTGTATCCAATAAGAGGCACAGAGTTTATGCAAGGATGGTGCAAAGACAGTATCATGTATGAATGTCTAGGTGCAAGGACATCAATGAACAATGCTAACAGTAGAGCAGATCAAGCTAAAAGAGCATTAACACAAGCAAATGATGATCGTGTGGATACAGTAACAGAGATTGGTCAACAACAAGACTATGACAGAGTATCTACATTCAGAGGATGGTCAGACCTAGCAGACTATTGGACTAACAGATATGATGTATGGTCAGCTAAGTTTGAGATATTGTATGGATACACATGGGAGAAAGCTATGGATGAAAAGAATAAGAATAAATCTACACCATCTAAGCTAAGAAAACCAACAGCAGAAGAACAAGAGGAACTAGCTGAGAGTATCTTAAATGCAGACATCAACACATTGGTGGGTGAGGGGATATAATCCCCCCCCAAACAGGAAGGATCTGGAATCACCGAATGTTATTAACTTTAATTTTTACAGTATTTGTAATGTATCACGGAGGTAAATATGCAAAGACAAACTATAGGACTAATAGACTATTTATTCAGGATGCTCAAAAAAGTATTCATGTCAGTAATCAACGGAGTAGCTGGATTAAAATTCCAAGATAGATCAGAGTACATAGGAACATTTGTTCTCATGTATCTATCACTAGGTGGTGGATTAATATTCATGTGGATTGTAATCGGACTTAATCCAACACTAATACTATCAGTTATATCAGCACCTATATGGATATTCATAGTATGGGTATCTAACAATCTAACTAAAGCAATCATGACTGATCGCAAAAGAAAGCAGAGAAAATAATATGGAAACAATACTTATGTTACTAGGAATCATTGTACTATCATTGATGTGTATAGGATTTATAACAAGCATAACAGCAACACTATTGTTCTTTCGTGCAGTAACCAAACAGGATAGAGAGCAGTCTGAATAGACTGCGTGTGATAAGATCTATCACCGAATCCGACATTTTGACTTTTTATAAAAAGGAGAATCAAATGACTAAACTACCAGAACCAGCAGATAGTTTCACACAGGATGAGCTAGACAAGTTTGATGTGATCTACTTAAAATACTATGAACACTATGATACTTATCAAGATCTAGAAGATTCATGTGTCAAGCAGATGCTTCAAGAAGGAGTAAAGCTAATCTATACACAAGAAATCAAGGAGATGGTTAGAGAAAGGTTTGAAGATGAAAACTACATTCCAGAACCATACAAAGAATAAATGTATCAGATGTATTGGACTTGGATTAATAATAGATTGGAATAATCCAGAAAGTTCAGACACATGTGATATGTGTAATGGTACAGGAGGTACTAATGAATACAGAAGGATTAAAGATATTAAAAGCAAGATTGTGGGATCAAAGAAATATACTAAGAGATTCTATTAAACATCAAGATTCACTTGCAGCACTTAATGAGTTAGATGAATTATATCTAATAGAGAATGAAGTATTAGAAGAGTTTGAATCATTAAGAGATAAACTAACTAAGGACATCAAGACTGTAGAGCAGTGGCTTAAACAGTTAGATGAGTTTCGATTTGAAACAAGGGGGTAAGAATGAAAAGCATCAGACCAGGACATTACCAAGCAACTATATCTTATGGTCAAGATCAAGTGATCGTTGTTAATATTGTAAAGATAAAGTCTAACTTTAAACACAGTATTACTAAATGGAGATTGACTGTTGATGATAGTGTACTAGGTCCACAACATAGAACTGATTGGGATACCAAGCAGATGGCTATGACTAAAGGCAGAAAAGAAGTTGAGAATATTATGTTCAAGGCTTTAGAAATAAGGATAGTCAAGGGTTTTCAGTTACCTAAAGATTATTATGGAAAGGAAAAACTACATGAAGTGTAATGCAGAAATGTTTAAAGATCTAATGTGTAAAGTAAATAGGATATCACCTAATGCAGATATTAAGTTTGCATCTAGAGTATATCATGGAACATCAGAAGAGGGAGAGTTCAAGAAACATGAGTTCAAAAAGATATCAAGTATTCTTATTGAATTTGAAGGAACTACTTACTCAGATAGAGATGAGATAATTATAACAGTTGAATAGGAGGAGCTATGCTACCAACAGAACTAGAGTTTCCTGTACGTCAGGAAGATGTATACAATCAACACGGATCTAAGATTGATGGATACAAACAATTAGTACACGATACAAACAATCAGTTGATTGCTGTACATAAAGATACATACAGAGTTATAACTCACAATGATGCATATGAAATGTCATATGAGTTCTTACAAGATAACTTCAATACTAATGGTATGAAAGAAGAACACAGACATTCTAACAATGGTGCAGTAATGGCTACTAGATTTACACTACCAGAATATGTAGTACCATTTAGAGATACACAGATATCTTTAGAAGCTGTGATGTGGAACAG
>TARA_B100001093_G_scaffold84517_1_pt1 | contig 22726 bp, 18 predicted proteins | sample TARA_B100001093 | Tara Oceans TARA_B100001093 (sample SAMEA2623116) | marine metagenome | biome: marine biome (ENVO:00000447); feature: surface water layer (ENVO:00002042); material: "saline water (ENVO:00002010), including plankton (ENVO:xxxxxxxx)" | depth 5 m | reverse complement strand
GACGCAGTGCTCATGCCGCCAGTAGACTCTGTTGACGAACCAGCACCAACACCGTGTGACGTTACCGTACGAATCGCACCAAGCGGACTCAAGTACAGTCCTGCAGAAGTCTCGATCACCGTCGGACAAACCGTGTGCTGGCAGTGGACCAATGAATCCATGGCTCACAACGTGCGAGAGGTTGATGGCGACATGTCAACAACCTTCAAAGCAAACGGAATTACCTCCGGTGAATCCATGACGACCGTTGATTTCCGTCACACCTTCGACACAGACAGCACCACATTTTACTACGCTTGTGAACCTCACTTGGCAGCCGGAATGTACGGTAAAGTCATCGTTGGAGACGGCGGTGCAGTCGTCATGCCACCGGCTGACGTCCCAGATACCGATGACGACAGCAGCGAGTCAGTTCCAGGCTTCCTAACTCTCATGACCACTGTTGCACTCGCTGGAGCAGCCATCGTTGCTTCTCGCCGTAACGAATGAGACAAGGGTAGCGATACCAGTCCGATGACATCGGTAACGGTGTAGCAGTGGCCCGTGCTGTAAACAATCAGTACGGGTCTCTGCAATCACCGAACTCCAATGCGGCAGTTCAATAACTGACATCTGTTACACGAACTGAACATAATGTCTAAGCCCGTCCGTAAAAGTCGAGACCTTGACCACTTAATGGAGCAAAACTCGACAGAGCTCGATTTCCTTTCAGCCTATGGAGGTTCATCTTCACACGGAGATGGAAGTGAGATATTCTCCGCATTGCGTCGCTTCCTCAAAGCAGGTAACGTGTCGTTTCAACTCAACGCTAAAGAAACGGCTCTCAGTTTTGATTTTGGCAAAGCATCGATTGAACCAACGGGATGTAAAGTACTCTTCAAAGGCAAGAATCTTCCACTGGTTGCAAGCGATGTACTTCAACACGGATTTGCCCATGGAAAGCTCACCAAGCAACGTACGTCATGCACGGTCACTATGGTTGAATGGGGTGCTGAACAACGCCGCTTCATAGAGCGGATCGTTGAATTCCTCAATCACGACCAATGAGTATTGCCGCCATGGCGATACTGGCAGAGGCAGTGATGAGACCGAATCCGGGCAGTGAACTCTCCTCAGAATTACTTGCACAAGCATCGTCGACGTAGTCGTCGCCACCCCATCCAGAGTCTTGCTGGAAGTAGCACGAGGACCATGTCGTATACCAGTCGCCTTGCGGAAAGTTGGTGTAGGAATCGTCACTGTAAATCGCCTTCACTCGCCAGTTGATGTAGGTGTGGTCAGAAGGTGGCGTTACCGAAACGGAATGCGATTTGTTGGTAACGGTTGCATCCATTTTGAGGGGTGGGTCGCAGACACCGTCGTTGGTGCAGATCTGTGTGGTAATCTCGAACGTGGTGCCGTTGTCAAACGCCTCATCGCTCATGACGATGGTCAAGTCCCAGCCGATTCCGTCGACCGAAGGTGAATCTCGCTCAGTAATCGAAAACGGGACATCATCGTCAGAAGGATTGACGTCTTCTCCAGCCGTCCCACTCGCTCCAAGCGAGGCAGGGATGAACATCATTGAGGTAATCAGAACAGCGATGAGAGCTCGAGGTTGCATAACTTTGCTATATTGGGTTGGTATTTATGTGTAGGGATGAAACGAGTTCACTCACAACTCCATGTCCCACAATTCATCTCCAACCCAATGCAAAGTTTTGATGCCCTTACCCTTGGTGGAGGATACCAACTCTTCAGCATCCATTGTTGACCAACCAATAGCGAGTGGGCGCTTGTGTTTCATATCGCGAATCCAGACAAGGTCGCCGTTCTGAACCGTTGATTCAGCAGCGTGAACGCCCGCAACCATGCAATCAGCACCTTTCATCAAGAACGGAATTGCTCCGTGGTCAACTTCGACCCATTTCCCCGCTTCTCCGTGTTCTAAAAAACCGCGAAGAGTGAGAAAAACAAAGCGCTCCTGCTCGTCGTTTTGAACTTCCACCGCTTTGGCGATTTTGTCGACCAGCACCATGCTCCACGTTCCATATTCAGCCATTTCGATGAATGCACCCTCGACATCGAGGTCAATACCCAATGCTTGTTCCAGTGTTTTGAGCAGCGGAGCAATTTTTTTCTTCCGGACAGGACGGCGTTTTTTCATCGTCCAGTCGCGGCTCATGAACATCTCACAGAGTGACTGCTTTTCACGATTGGCGTGACCCTGTGTTTGATGAAGGGGAATCTCCTCATCTGCACATGGCCCTGTGGTGTACAATCCGAACCTTCGCCAAACACGCCGCTGAATTGGGCAATGAATCCCCTACTGCTCCGATTTTTTTTGTCAAACCGAACAATTGCCTTCAACGAACCGGTCCAGTCGCTGTTTCCTCGCATCCAGGCGAGGTTCACCATGAGGTTGAGTGCGTCGTGAGGTTGGACCAACACGCTCAGCCAGAGGCGATTGCGGTTGGATTGGACTTGACAGATCGCGCAACGCAGTCGGACTTGCGAAACGAACAACTTCCATGGACAAAAGGAAAATGCTTTCGTGGCAGCGCCTATGTTGGAGGCTTTGTCGAGTGGGATTCTTCGCTCGCTTCACTGATTGACCCTGCTGAAGGTCTCGTACTTCGTCTATGGGTCAACGACGTATTGGTGCAGTCCGCACCGTTGTCTGAAATGACCATTACGCCGTCGATGCAGGTCGAAGAGCTGCTTACATGGGCACCTGTTTCAGCTGGTGATTATCTGTTCACCGGAACGCCTGCTGGAGTCGGGCAATTGTTCAAGGGTGATTCGATTCATGCGACCCTTGAAAACCAACAAGGAAGCGTACTTTCGTCGATTCAAGCCCGCTGTGATTGAGGGTTGAATTCTTATATGCCTTGTTGGTCGCTTTGCCTTGCAAGGTGGCATCTTTATGGCTCAATGGCACGGTATCTCTCGACGTAAACCAAGTGGCGGACGCAAAGTTCAGGCTCGCAGCAAGCGTTCTACTGAAATTTCTTCCGAGAAGCAAATGGCTCTTGTTGGTGAGCCAAAGCGCAAGATTTACCGCCGGACCGGTGGAAACACACTCGTTCGTGTCATGTCCGAGAACCGTGTCTCCATTAACGACCAAAAGAAGGGAACAACCGTTCTTGGTACCATTCAAAACGTTATTGAAAACGAATCGGACCCCAACTACGTCCGTCGTAATATTCTGGTTAAGGGAGCCATTATCGAAACCGACAAGGGTCGAGTTCGTATCACTTCCCGACCAGGCAAAGACGGTGCAATCAACGGCGTTCTTTTGGACTGATACCTCACTGCGTAGGTTTCAAGCCAACTGCGCTCCACGGCGTAACAGGTGAACTGATATGGACCACAATCCCGACCGCGTTTGTGTTTGGCCGGGTTACTTCAACATCCGCACATCACGTCGAAGCGGTCGGCGAGTTCCAAAAGATTCCTCCGTGATCAAACCTGACCTTGAGGGGCTCTTCTTGGCTTCTCGAAAGCTCGGTCTCAAGAAAATTAAGCGTGAAGAAAACATATCACACCCTTCCCGTCCTCACATGAATGAAGGGCGTATGTGGGTGTCTCGCTCAGGCTTTACTCAATCGGTGGGTGCAAATTCGAAGGAAGAATTGCTTCAACTCATCGGAGCACAGTGGCGGCAAATGCAGCGTGAACAAAAGCAAGCTTCCAAAGAACAATTGGCTAAAACTCAGGCTACCGGTCGTCGTCGTAATCGCCAACAACCGAATTCGGGTGGTGGCTCAAGCAAACCGCAGCGCTCAGGATTCAAGAAACGTTCAGGGTTCAAGAAACGCTGAATCACAGCGGTACTTCATGAAGCCATCCAAAGAGGTCTTCAAGGGTCTCGTTTTGGATTCCAACCAATTGGTTGTACAACTGTTGAGTCACCGAACCGGGTTGTCCGTCTCCATAGGTTACTTTGCTCTCGCCTTTGGTAATCGAGCCAATCGGGGAAATCACCGCTGCGGTGCCACAGCAAAATGCTTCATCGGCTGCCATAGCGAACTGCGCTGAAACTTTTGTTTCTTGAACCTCCATTCCATTATGGCGAGCCAGTTGGATGATTGAATCTCGCGTGATACCTGGTAGAATTGTTCCCGTCAGTTCCGGCGTGTAGAGCACGCCGTCCTTGACGCAAAAGAAATTGGCAGCCCCTACCTCTTCGACAAAGGTGTGGGTTTCAGCATCGAGATAGATGACTTCTGCAAATCCTGCGGCTTTGGCGTTCTTGCTGGGCATCATGCCAGGTGCATAGTTTCCGATTGCCTTAACGCCGCCTGAACCGCCCGGAGCGGCTCGATGAAATTCTTCTGAAATAAGCAAATCAATGGCCGTCACGCCGCCTTTGAAATATGGGCCTACGGGCGTGACGTACACCAAGAAGGTGTAGGATGGTGCTGGAGACACCCCCAGTACGGCACCGGACCCCATCAAGAGTGGGCGAACATACATGGCGCCCTTTCCAGTTGGTGGGACCCACTTGAGGTTGGCTTGGACACACTGTTCAACCGCATCGACAAAAATTGATTCGGGAACGGGTGGCATCTTGAGACGATCTGCTCCTCGTTGCATCCTTCGGGCGTTTTCTTCTGGGCGGAAAAACACGACTCGACCCTTTGAGGTTCGATACGCCTTCATGCCCTCAAACAGTCCCTGTCCGTAATTCATCACGCCTGCGGCAGGTGACATTTCGATTGGACCATAGGGCCGCAAGTTTCCCGGCATCCACGGGTCATCAGCGGAAGTTTCAGTGAGGTACATTGTGTCGGTTGGTGTAAGTGAGAATGTCAGACTGTCCCAATCAATTTCTTCCGCCATGTACAGCACCTCTCCAACATGTCGACCAAGGTGATTCGGCTTTCAATCATTCCTCTATCTTCGCATGGTCGAGAAATGGGTTTTTGCACTGTCGCCGATTGAAGATACACATGGATGGAGTGGCAAGGGCAATAGAGTGCGCCTTCATCCTTCAGTGCGGGGTGGCAGCATGACGTACAAAGGTGACATCGGTGTTGTAAGCGGCCGCTATCATTCCTTGGACACTGACGGACAAGGTTCGTCACCCCGAACCGTCTTGGAAGTCTTCGGACGGAGCAAGACCGGTGAGTCGGTGTGCTTGTTGATTTCAGGTTTGAAACCGACCTTTGAAATTTCACCGATGTCGGTCTGGAACGGAACGGATGTCAGTCCAGAAGTTCAGCAAAAAATCAGGGATGTCGAACATCTCAACGGTATTGTCTCTGTCACCGGACCGACCATGAAACTCACCGATTTAGGTCAGCGACCCGTGTGGCGCGTCACCGCTCAGCAGCCCTATTTGGTTCCGAATTTACGCAAGTCACTTTCCAAATCGTCGTGGCAAATTTACTCGGGTGACATCCCTTTCCTAAACCGTCTTTTTCTCGATAACGGGTTTGGCATGCATCTCTCGGTGAACGGGACCGTGGTAGACCGACGAGAACAACCCGATGACGACTATGAACGTACTCGTGCTGTCAAAAAAGCAGGTGGTGCAGGACGTTACAGCGTTGACATCACGGTTGCCTGCGATGTTGGTGACCTGTCTGAATGTGAACCGTTCCCCGTGCCGTTTCGAATCTTTTCGTTCGATTTGGAAACCAGCATTGAGCACGAAACCGTGTTGTGTGCCGCTGCGTGCGTCGAACATCTGGGTACTGGTGTGCGTGAAGAATTTTCATTCAGAGGTGAAGAGGCATCGATTCTTGAAAATCTCACTCTGGTCGTTCGCAGCACCGACCCAGACATCATCACCGGATACAACATCGACAACTTCGACCTTCCACGGCTCAATGATCGAATGCAGGTTCTTGCTCGGTCCAAAGATTGGCGTAAGCGGGCCCAATTATTTGGATGGGGTCGAGTCGAGCAGTGTGAAGCAGAAGCCAAACGAACCCGTTCGGGTTTATTCCCTCGCCGACAATCCACCCGTGCTTGGACTCTTGCAGGCCGAAGTGTAATGGATGCTTGGTGGCAAGCGCGTATGGCGCTTCGCCCACAGCGGGAAACGCTCTCTTTCGTGAGCAATCTCCTGTTCCCAGAGGATTCTGAAAAGCACAAAATGGACGTTGACGCTTCGAAAATGGATGAAGAATGGGCGAACCGACCCGACGAAGTACTCGAATACTGTATTCGCGATGCAGCCTTACCGCTCGACATACTGGGCGCACTGCAAGTCGTTCGTCGAAAGGAAGCAGTTGCGGCGGTTGCGAAAGTGACCTTTGATACAGCAGCCAACGGCAGCACCAGCCAATTGATTGATTCACTGGTGATTCGGCTAGCTGATGCAGAAAATATCGCGGTTCCATTGACCGGTTCTGCCGAAGCAAAAGAAGGCCAGATCACGGGCGGCTATGTCCACGAAGTCGATGCAGGGCTACATCCATGGATTGCAGTACTTGATTTCAAGAGCATGTATCCTTCAATTATGATTGGTCATAACATCTGTTACACCACTCGCATCGACCCCGCTCAACCCGATCAACCAATCGAGGGGCAAGAAGTGCACGTAGCCCCAACCGGTGCTCGTTTCCGTCATCAGTCGGTGCGGAAGGGGATGGTGCCACGCTTACTGGAACAACTCATGCATCAGCGCGACGTTCACAAATCTGCTTTGAAGCAGGCGAAGGCTGACGGCGACCCGGTCGTCGAATCATTCCACGATGCAATGCAGTATGCGGTAAAAATTCTCATGAATTCGTTCTATGGAGTGTTTGCAAGTGGGTTTTATCGTTTCACGCATCGAGACCTCGGCTCCTCCATTACCGCATGGGCTCGTCACAATATCAAGGCCATCATTTCACAACTTGAGGATGAAGGGCACGGTGTGGTGTATTCTGATACGGATTCAATCTTCGTACGTTCACCCGTCGATAGCGATGCGCCTTCTTCGATACGAGAAGATGAATACCAAGCCAGACTGGACGGCGACAAAGCAGCCCTTCAGAAGTATGAACGATGGAAGCAAGCCAAACAATCAATGATTGATTTCGGTCTTGAAATAGCGGAACGATACAGCCGTGATTCAGCGGTTCTGGAATTCGAAAAAGGCCTTTCAGTGTTTTTCAGTCACGGTGCCAAAAAGCGGTATGTCGGGCAAGTGGTATGGCCCTCTGAAGAGATGCTCATTCGCGGGTATGAGACACAGCGAACCGATTCGTTCAGTTACCTCACCACTACCATGAAGAAAATGTTCACTCACGCACTTTCAGATGAGGGTGACGAACTTGTCAAGTATGCCCTTGAACGCGTGAAGGCACTTCGAGAAGGGCGCGTCGATGCCAGTGAACTGATTTTAGCAAAATCCTGCAAAGGTCGAATGAAGAACGGCAAAGTTGACTTCACCAAAGACTATGCAAATCCGGACAGTATGGCACAAGTACGGGTTGCAAAAGCACGAATTGAACTTGGTCTTGGCTTCACGTCAGGAATGAAGGTTTCTTACATCGTGACTGACGCAACGCAGCGTCCTATGCGAGTCCAACCATGGTTGGAAATGGAAGAGAATGGGGGTATTCTCCAGTACGACGGTCAGTTCTACGCAGAGCGGCTGGCAGCAGCTCTTGGTCGAATCACTGAAGCGTTTGGATGGACAGCGAAGGAATTGGTATCTGGGAACAAACAAACCTCTCTGTTTTCATTCTAAGATGACACCTCCTGTAGAAGGGCTTTTGACGAAGGCCCCCCACATCGGGTTCATGAAGTCGGTGTCGATACCCATGCTTCTTGCGAGTTTGATGGTGGTTTCCAGCCTTGCTGGATGTGTTTTTGACGAAACAACCAGTGGTTCAAGTGGTGAAGTATTGGCCGTGTACTCTTTTTCTCCAAGTTCAAACATACGAACTGGTGATACAATTGTCTTCGATGCTTCCAGTTCCACTCCTCAAAACAGCCTCACTTATCGGTGGGACTTCGATGAAGACGGTTCGATTGACGAGACCGGTCGTTCGGTCGAGTGGAGTTTTGATACTGCAGGAACCAAGATGGTCGAACTCACGGTATCTGATGGAACCCGCACCTCATCGCAGACCAAGGAGGTCGTCATTGTCGAAGCGACGGCTCAACCACCACAAGCCGATATCACTCAGTATGCCGACGATGAGAAATGCGATGGTGAAGACCTCGATGAAAGCACGCACATCGTGGTTTGGATCTGTGAAATGGACAAATCAATGACCGACCGCGACATTTCAGCCACAACCACCGTTTCGCTTGATGCATCGTCTTCCGATGCAGGTGATTCATCGCAATACATTTCCGAATGGAATTGGGACTTGGACAAAATCACAGATAACGATAACGACGGTGATTCCGAGAACGATGCCGACCTCTCCGGTGAAACAATTGATTGGACCAATGTTGCACCTGGTGAATATGAACTCCATTTGACTGTCATCAACAGCGCCGGTATGGTTGATACAGATTCAATCAAAGTGTACGTGAATTATGCAGGTAAGTGGTCTGACTTTGAACTGGGTGGAAACACGTCGGGTACGCCACAAACACTTGATTTTGACTTCACTGTTGTCTACGATAAAGACCAAGGAAACACGGTTCGTAAAGTGGTTGGAGAACTCACCTATCCGCAGCAAGACGGAGACTGTACCACTGCTTTCCCCGGAGCCACCAACTGTCGAGCAAAACTCGACATCTATGCATTCAATGAGGATGACGAAGAAGCGAGCAATACGTCTTCTGTTGGTTTGGACCAGCGTTCGGACGGTGACTGTGACGAAGATGAAAACGACTGCGTCCACTTGACATTGAGTTCCTACATGTTCACCGACACCGAATCAACCTACGGTGATGGTGACTGGATCCTTCAGGTTCGTAACGAAAAAATCAATGACTTAGAGGTTGAATCCTTCGTCATTAAACTTGAATACCGTTGAATGCGAGAAAGCATTCCTAACAGAGGACTTTAGATGCGCCGAACACGAATTGTAGCGACCATTGGGCCAGCAAGCGACGATGAGGAAACGCTGTATTCTCTACTTCAAGCGGGTGTGAACGTTTGCAGGTTGAATTACTCACACGGTGCGCCAGAGGACAAAACCCCGCTCTATGAACGCATTCGGTCAATGGAATCTCGCATCGGTCGCCCGACATGTATCCTAGCAGACTTGCCCGGACCAAAACTGAGGCTTGGCAGGTTTGACGGTATCGTCGTCTTGGAACGAAATTCGACCCTGAAACTTCATTGCGGCGTCGACAGCATGGACTCGGTTAACGCAGGAAACCTTCCTGTTGAATACGCCGGACTTTCGGCTGAACTCAATGCGGGCGATCCGGTTTTGGTCGCTGACGGTCTTGTTCGATTGAAGGTGCTCGCTGCTCCAGGAAAGCCAGGAGGAATCGTCGAATGTTTGGTCGAAGACGGCGGTGTGGTCAGTCAACGTAAAGGCATCAATGTCCCAGGAACAATGGTTGACTTGCCTGCAATTGGACCAAACGACAAAGCCGCTCTTGCCCATGCACTCAAAGCTGGTGCTGATTACATCGCGGTCAGTTATGTTCGTACGGCGTTGGATTTGAAACCCGCCAAAGATGCCATACGTGCCGCAGGTCAACACGTCCCAATCATTGCCAAAATTGAACATCCTGTGGCTTTGGAACACCTTGAGGACATTCTCGATTCCGCAGATGCAGTCATGGTTGCGAGGGGTGATTTAGGTGTTGAAATTCCGCTCGAGGATGTACCGTCGGCCCAGCAACGCATCATCGATGGTGCTTTGGCTCGAGGCATGATTGTCATCGTTGCCACCCAGATGCTTGAATCAATGACGACTCAACCACGTCCTACCCGTGCCGAAGTCAGCGACGTATCTGGTGCCATTCGCCACGGTGCTACGGGCGTAATGCTTTCAGGAGAAACTGCATCGGGCCAGTTCCCTTTGGAAGCGGTCCAAACCATGGCGAAAATCGCAGTGGCAAGCGAGAAGAGCCTTTCATCCTCCGAATTGCGTCCGAGCATTCTTGCCCGCTTTTTGGTGACTCGCTCGGTAGCGCATGCAGGTGTCGAACTTGCGAAAATTTCCAAAGCCAAACGGATCATCGTTGCTACAAAACACGGTAATGCAGCTCGGTTGGTTGCGGGCTTTTTCCCTGGAATCCCAGTTACGGCTGTCAGTAACCGAACACGAGCGATACGCCGAATCCAGCTGGTTCCTGGCGTTGAGGCGTTGAAGGTAAAGGAATTAGAACGGGGTTCGCAGACCATGCAAGCCTCAATTCACCGGTTGGTCGAAGACGGGACGCTTGAACTCGGTGACCGTGTTGTTGCAATCTCTGGAAGCCCTCAAGCTATCGCCGGTGCAACAAGTACGGTCCGACTTTACAAAATCGCAGAGGACGGCTCGATTCACGGCGCAGAGTGAGAGATGGCCCCAAAAGCGTTCTAAATCGCTCGATGCTGTTCAAAATGGCATGACGCAACCTCTTTTCCGCTGAATCATACCCCTAGTGCCGCGTCGCGCTTTTCAAATAGGGGTGGTTGTTCGGAGGGTTCGCTAAGGAGTAATTACCATGGGAAGTCAATGGGAAGATAAGAGCAAGCCTCACCTAAACATCGTGTTCATCGGTCACGTCGATCACGGAAAGTCAACAACTGTCGGTCGTCTGTTACTGGATTCCGGTCACATCGAAGGACACGTTATTGAAAAGAACGAAAAACTCGCAGCTGAGTCTGGTAAAGCTGGATTCGGTCTTGCTTACGTCATGGACGGACTCAAGGAAGAGCGCGAACGTGGTATCACCATCGACGTTGCTCACAAGGAATTCTTCACCCCGAACTACTACTGGACCGTCATCGACGCTCCAGGTCACCGGGATTTCGTCAAGAACATGATTACCGGTGCTTCACAAGCTGACGCTGCGGTTCTCCTCTGTGCTGCAAACGACGGTGTCAACGCCCAAACCAAGGAACACGCGTTCCTTGCTAAGGTACTTGGTGTCAAGCAACTCATCGTTCACGTCAACAAGATGGACATTTCCGGTGTCGATTGGTCTGAGGACAAGTACAAGGCTGCATGCACTGAAGTCGGTAACCTCCTCAAGATGGCTGGATTCAAGCCTGATGATGTACCAATGATCCCTGCTTCCTCCTTGAACGGCGACAACGTGTTCAACAAGTCCGACAAGTGCCCATGGTACAACGGACCAACACTGTTCGAAGCAATCGACAAGATTACCATGCCAGACAAGCCAATCAACAAGCCTCTCCGCTTGCCGATTCAAGACGTCTACAAAATCTCCGGTATCGGTACAGTTCCAGTCGGAAAAATCGAAACTGGAACTTTGAACGTTGGAAAGACTGTTGTCTTCAACCCTTCACAAAAGTCCGCTGAAGTCAAGTCGATTGAAATGCACCACACCATGGTTCCAAAGGCAGAACCTGGAGACAACGTTGGATTCAACGTTCGTGGACTAGCATCGACCGACATCCGCCGTGGTGACGTTGCTGGATACTCAGACAGCGAACCTATGTTCGTTCGACACGACGAAACCTTCGTCGGTCAAATTCAGTTGATGGACATTCCAAAGGCTGTCTCAGTCGGATACACACCTGTTTTCCACGCACACACCGCTCAAGTCGCTGTTCGATTCCTCGACCTGCTTGAGAAGACCAACAAAAATGGAAAGGAAGCTAACCCATCGTTCCTCAAGACCGGTGACGCTTGCCTGATCCGCTTCCAACCAAACAAGCCAATGGCAATTGAGCAAATGGATACGTTCCCTGAACTCTCTCGCTTCGCTATCCGTGACATGGGTAAGACCGTCGCAGCTGGTGTTTGTTTGAAGATTGACAAGAAGTGATTCATCACTGACACAATCATGGAATCGGACGGGTCACTATGGCAGCAGTTACAATCATCAAGCTCACTGGGCAAAACCATCGTGACCTCGATGTAGTTGCAAGTCAAATCAAGACCATTTGTGACACGGGTGGAATTTCTCTCCGTGGACCCATTCCATTGCCGACCCGACATCTTGTCGTACCCGTGCGCAAGGCTCCGGATGGTGAAGGTGTCGAAACCTACGATCATTGGGAACTTCGTGTCCACAAGCGTCTTCTTGAGATGGACATCACATCCGGTAAGGGTGAATCAGCTCTACGACAAGTGACTCGTATCCCAATTCCTGACACAGTTAGCATCGAACTTTCGATGCGCTCCGTCAACTGATTGAATCCCAATTCTGTGTAATGATGCCGAAAGGCTGTGCTGGCAAATTTGTGCTTCGCACCGATGAATCGTGACATCGAGTTACAATTGTGCGGCTTCAGCCACACTTGATTCAATCAACCATGAGGCTGTATCTGCATCAACAAAATGAACGTCACCTTCTTCCAACATCAGTTCTTCACCGTCTTTGGTAGCGATTGGTTCTGGACTTGACATGAGTACCCGAATTCGAACCAATTCTTCGTGCTCTTCCTCAGCCTCAGGCGCTTCGATTGATTCACTGACCGGCTGCGGGTCAGCGCCGAGATCAAACATTTCAATATTCGAGGATGTCTTCGAGGGTGCAAGTTCCATTGCTGCAGCGTGCTGTGAACCACTCATTGGTTCGGAAGTAGATTCCGTTGGTGCAGGTGCTGGGGCGTCTTCTAAGTCAGCGTGGAGGTACTCATCAAGGTCCGGCCACTCATCACCAATCAATCGCTCTTCTTCATCAACGTCTCCAATCGGTTGAGGTGGTGGTGCGTCGTCTTCGAATGCGAGGGCAGGAGGAGGGTTTCCAGTGAGTGCTTGGTCGACAAAAGAATCCAATTGAACCGTTCCCGGAGCGTGCCTTGGAAGCACTGACGCTGCTTCAGATGCAATCCCGTTCTGCATTGAATTCCAGTCAATTTCCATTTTGAAACGGTCGATTTGAACTTGCATCATGTGATATATTGCCTTTTCAGCTGGGTCGTGACGTTGCCAATCGAGCGGGGGAAGATCTTGCTTGAGCGATGGAGATGTTGCGGTGCGCAGTGATTGCGACGACACGTGTTGCATCATAGCGACCAGTCGCTTGCGAGCGAGTTCGGATGCGATAAGTCGAATATTCGCCTGCCGCTTTTGCAAATTTTGAAGGCGGATACCCGTCATTCCACGCATCATCATCGATTGGATTTCGTTATCGAGAGTTTTCAGCAACTGATGGACCATGTCCCAAAAGTCCTGACGAGGTAATGCCACTGGCACTTGTCGGTTTGCTTGTTGGCGATGCGTAGCAAATAATTGCTCTTCAACCTCACGCGACTGAGCACTGTCAAGGTCGCCAAGGTTCGACATCGGTCGTTCGTATGGGTGACATACTTTGAACCCTTCATTGAAGATTTATCAAACATCGAGCGCACTGGTTGATAATTGATGACCCACCTCGCGAAGCGAGGTGAACCAGTAGTGCAGGACAAAATCAGTTCTTTGCCCCAGCATAACCGGCGTACTGCTGTCGCAGTTTTCCTCGTTTTGACTATGCTGAGCGGTACGTTCGCATCGGCAAGTGATGTTTCCATCGCAACTGAGATGCTCCCTGAGCCAAGCGAAGAGTCAACCGGTGAAATGTTCTTCCATCCCGGTCCGAATGAAACCAGCATCAATGCATCGTTTCCTTCACTCATCTCTGTTCCGTCTAACCAGTCGTTCCTCGGTGGTACGGTTGGCGTCGAGCCGCAATGGAATGTATCGCAATCAAACGGTACGCAGTTCGGTGTTGAGTCATTGAATCGCTGGAACGGTACGCATTCTGGAACCAACGGCATTGGGCATGGAGGAAAACTCACGCTCGCCACCAATTCATCACTCGGAACAATCAACGATTTCGAATCATCAGTGGTTGTTGCACCCGGATGGATGGGTACGGGGAGCGATCATGAAGTCTGGTCGATACAGCGGCCTTCGATTATTCCATTCACTTCGTATTCGAACATGGTGCTTCCCGATAACGGGACTCAATCTCTCGGCTTCCTTTCCACTCAAGCACTTGGTGATCTTGGGCCTTCAATGAACGGCTGTCTTCGTTCGCCACAAATTGAACCTCCAGTCTTTATCACCAACTATTCGCTTTCGTTTCAGTCATGGTCTGCTCTGTTTTCAGACGATGCTGCGTGGGTTGAAATCCGCCATTCAAATGGTACGTGGGGTTTGCTTTCTCCTGAAGGGGGCTACGATGCATCCGCCAATTTATCCCTCTCTCCATCGACGGTTTGGAACGGGGAAAGTGATGCATGGTCGATGATGAATTTCTCTCTCGATTCGCTGGTCACCGACCTGCAAGAGTTCTTCCAATTCCGCGTATGCTACCAAACCAGTGCTACGCAGGGCCTACGTGGTGGATGGTTCATCGATGACGTACTTCTTCAGAATCAAGGGGACGCCCCAGGGGCTTGGTTTCACGGCAATCTAAGTGGAGACTATCAACCAGATGCGTACGGAGACGTCGTACTCCCAGTCAACTTTTCTGGATTAACGGGTCAGAATGTGGAACTTGAGGTATGGGTCAATTGGGATATTCAAGGCGGTGCTTTTGATTACATGACCGCTTGGTTGTCGTTGGATAACGGTTCGACTTACAATCCAATCTCAAACCACCCCGGCCATCCATCTCGAGGTGCAACCTGCAATGCGGGATGGTTCAACGGCGGAGACTCTCAGCTCGAATGGTGTCCAATCAGTTATCGCTTGCCTTGGAATACCACCGCACCACCCAATGCAAGTTCTGCACTCGTACGTTTCAACGTACAAACCGATGCACAGGTGAACTTCGGTGGAACCACATCAAGCGGGTGGGAGGGCATCATGCTCGATGACCTCAGTGTGTGGACTGACCGAGGTACGGCACTGCAAACATTCCACCGTGTGAATTCATTTTCAAATCAACCAAACGGCACGGTAGGTTCAGCCGATGGATGGCTCGAAAATTCGACTTTTGTGAATGAGTGGCAGTGGACCAATCAAGCAGGGCACAATCTTTTGCAGTCAACTTCCTATGGATTTGAGAGCGGAAATGAACTTCCAGCAGGATGGTCTTTGTGGGCTCAATCAAATCGACGCTGGGAAGTTGGCACCACCAGTAATTCATCTGGTTTTGGACCCGGAGCATGGCATTCAGGAATCAACGGTGCGGGAATTTATCTCGAAGATGAATACCGAAACAACATGTGGACCGACTTGTACACTCCGGAATACTATATTCCGGTGAATTCCACATCTCGTTTGACGTTTAGGAGTTGGATGTGTACGGAACCAAATTGGGACGGTGGTACGGTATCAATCTCAACCGACGGTGGAGAGTCGTGGTGGTTTATTCCACCAACACTTGGTTCATTCCACGACCAGATTTCAACTGCCAACAGCAATTCACCGTTTTTCAATCAGGGTATCATCGACGGTTCGAATGTTGTAGGAGGCTGCCATAACGTCAACAGAGGTTTCGATTTGAAGCAGTACGATGTGTCGAATCTCACGGGTTCTTCAGTACGAGCGAAGTTTTCATTCTTTTCAGACCAACTGGTCGAATTGGATGGCTGGTACCTTGATGATGCAGGAATTGAAATCGATGTCTATGAGCCCTCAGGGACGTGGACTTCCATGCCGCTGTATCCCGATTCAGTGTTTGGGTGGGGTCAACTCGACGGGCTGGTGGATGAGCCTGAAAACACCAGTGTTCGGTTTGATGTTCTGGATGCTAATGGGACGGTAATTGAGGGATTTTCGAACAGAACACTCCCCATTGACTTACCGTTCGACCCTCATATCCATACTTCTCTTTCAGTTCGAGTTCTCCTCGACAGTTCTCAGAACTTGCTGACTCCAAGCATCAAACATCTTTCGATTGGAACGTTGAGTTTCGTCGATGCCTACCACTTGAAGCATGCCCTGGCCGTCAATGGAGTGAATGTGGACAAACTTTCAGTCGATTCATCCCTTTCGCTGGTTTCTTCATCCTCAAATCCATTGGTGACCTGGCAATTTGAAACATTCACTGCATGCCCGTTCCAACGCGCGGTGTTCCAAACGATTGGCGATAACCTCTCAGCCTCTCACGGTTCATATTCAGTGGTTTCAACTCGATGGACTGACACCTACGACCCTACCTTGAGTCGCACTATCGAACGGCAGGGTCGCCCCCTGCTCTCCACCGATTTTTCACTCACGTGGATGCCAGGCGATTCTCTTCGAGGCTTTGTTTTCGAACCCTTGTGCGCAACTGCGCCGGTCGAACCTCGTGTCATGTTAGGAACGGATTCAACCTCGGTATTTTCTTGGCCTTCACAATATACCAGCAGTGAATTTGGACTCAATCGATATTTCTACCATCCTAACGGCCCACATTCTGAGATTGAGATCTCGAATTCAGGGCCTACAACATACCACGAGATCAGTGTGGTAATCGCGCGGGACGTTTTCCACAGTGGCCCCTCTTCGTTCGAAATGTCGGCTCTAGTTAAAGCCACAACCGATGGAAATTCAGCCTCCATTGTTCAGTCTTCCAAAGTCACTGAACTTACCTTTGCAGCACAGCAATTCCCATCGTTTGACCGCCTTGATATTAGCGGTTCATGTGATTCACAAAACCCTCTTGCTCTGTACGTCGATGTGTGCGTGATTGAACTTGAGTTGGTCGGCAATGTAACACTGAATTTTTCATCGCTGCAATTCATACCGGTTCAGCAAACCCTGTCGACTGAATTGACCGGTGCACAACTCAACGCAATACTGAACAGTTCACGGGTTTCATCTGCTTCAGCGATGGTCGAACTTCCAATGCAGGTGCGAACATCCTCTGGTAGCGTGATGGTCAACCTCAGTTACAGACACCAAGCACAATTGGTTGACTATATTGAAACACCATCGTACAACCAATGGCTACCTGATCAACTCCAGACGTTCCAAACTCAACATTGGCGAGGCGATGCCAATGATTTGCTTTGGGATGGACCTGATATTTCGTCAGCGACCTTCGCACTGTCTGAGACCCGATACTACAACGACCGTTTCGTGGAAATTGAAGTGTACAACCTTCAGAACAACCCTCAATTCCGCCAGCTTTCAGGAAAGGGTCTCGCTTCATTGGACGAGGCACTGTCCTCCGCAACTTGTTCCACCAACGTGTGTACAGTAAATTGGACGCTTGAAAGTCACTGGTTGATGGACGATGTAGATGATTTGCATCTTCTTTCAATGGCCGTTGATGAGGACGGCTTTTCTACCGGACCAGTTGATTTTTACCGGCAAACGGTTTTCAATGAAATCGAAAACGATCTCGAAATCGTCGATTTCACATTGGTTGACCATACCAATCGAAACCTCGATGATTGGTCAAATCCAATGTGGCCCTTCCATCTGAACGCCAGTCAAGCAATGACTGCATCGGGCAAGGTTCGCTTCGAGGGAATTCTCAATGCGTGGGTTGGCACGAATCAATCCAATGTCCGAATTGACGCAACGGCAGTCCCACCTGTGAACGTGAGTGGCGGCCCGGATGAATGGCCTGAGCAATCGGTTGAGTGGAGCCGTTCGTGGTACGCTGAAGTTGATGCATCAGGAGCCTTTTCTTTACCACTGGAAACCCCTTCCCTGTCCGACGATGTACCCAGTCATACACGAATTGCGGTTTCTGCACATCTTCATCGAACCGGCCCAGTAGGTGAAAATACGACGACCAGTGTGGACATGACCTCCAGTTCACAATCGGTTCCCTATGTGTATGACAAGGTGCCTCCGTCTACTGTAACCCTACTTGCCCTCGATTCAGGTGGCTATACCCAAGCCGACGGGCATGTTTGGACAGCACAGCAAGACGTTGCTTTACGTCTAATTTTACGAGACCCTGAGGGCCTTTCCAATTCCGTCCAGTTGCATTCATGGCTTGAAGCACGCGACGATGCGAACGGTGACGGCGTGATGGACAGCGACGAGTATTCATCTCAAACCGTGACCTTCAATAACGGACTGAAGTATGTTGAAATCGATTTACCTTTGCTCTCATGGCAAGCAATCCTTCCAAATGGTTTGTCTTCGGGCCGACTGAGTGTAGTGGTTGAAGGCAACGACTTAGCGGGGAATCCTCTCAGCGGTGGAGGTGATTTCGGCGATGAACAAGATTTGGCGACGCTCGAAGTTCAGCAGCGCTTTGACACCTTCATTGAGACAGATTCACTCTTCTTTGATCGCTTTAATTCGACATTGCTGGCAGGTCACAATCACTCGTTTTCCTTTATTTTGACCGATGGTAACGGTCTTTCAACCCTCGACCGGATCGAACTTGCACTGCTCAGTCGCGACCGCGCAGACACCTGTTTTATTGAGTACAGTCCCCGATTTGGGAACCTGAGTTATGATGAATCATGTTTTCAAAGCATTCCGATTCTCGTACACGAAAAAATCCCACTGCAGCAAAAATGGAACCTAACCTTCCACTTCAGAATCTCCTGGGATGCTCCTAACCTCTCTTCACTTGGCGGAACTCCTTCGTTGAGAGTGTTTGACGAAGGGCAGGATTTAGGTTTGGGTCTCTCGAAGATAAGCGTCTTTGACTGGACGCTGGCGACGGCACTCGAAGTTCGAAGCGTGGAAATTAGCGACCTTACCAGTCCAGTTGGTACCATCACTGATGATTCGATGTGGATTCATTCCAACGATACGCTTCTGATTGAAACGGCTCTTTACCACCTTGACAGTCCTTTCACTGCCAACTATTTGCCCGATTCTGCCCATGTACGGGTTTTCCTATCAGATGGTGAACGGTCTTCAATATCCAATACAACGGTTGCGCAGAACGGAAGTATTACCGTAGAACTGTTGCTGGACAAAACCATCCTCAAGCATCGCCTAGGAACGCTTGAACTGAGCCTTGAAGGGTTGGAGTTTGGAACGTTTGAGAAGAGCTATACCCTCCACTTTGACAACGACGCACCCATACTTTCAGTCCCTCCAGGTGTTCTTTCACACCTTGATTCGACTGAATTAAGCGAGCAGGACATCATCATCGTAATCACCGATCAAGCCGGCGTAAACCGTACCTCAGTTCGCGTTCACTGGCATTTCGACCGTGCCGGCACGATTGTTGAGAATTCCCAAGGAAGCAGTTCTCTGGCTTTCCTCAGTGGCGAAGGTACGACGTTCACGTTCAACAGTCTTGTTGATTTTGCACCCGCTATCGCTAACACCATCAATAAAAACGACCAACCAGTTGTCTGGTTCTCTGCCTTCGATAATTCTGGTCGTTCTCTCACGGGCGTCGGCACAGTTAATGATCCACTGCGTCCTCAGTTCCGCTGGGTGGCGTTTGAACCAACCATTGACAACATCATTGTGACGCCCTATCGCCCTACAATCGGTGAAGAACTTTCCATCTTTGTTCGCGTTGCCAACATTGGTGTTCTTCCAGGTAACATGACGGTAGAATGCTACGATGATGAAGGAAGGGTCATCGGTAGCAACGCATCGCTGATCGAAGGCGGTGAATGGGTCGATTACACGTGGAAAGTCGAGGCATGGAAAACCGGACGACTCGGCTTAACCGTTAAGATCCTCAATCACACTCAGAATATACCGGTGATTCTTGCTGATGTTGAGGCGTATGATGAAAAAAGCGGGCAGATGGTCACCTCAGTTGGATTTGCGTCATTAATTTTTATGCTCTCACTGGGAATTTTTGGAGTTGCAATGCTCCGTCGCAAAGAACGCATGAACCAGTTCACGCTTGACCAAGTCGCTCGTGCCGTTAACCAGCGTTCTCAACCACCACCTCGGCCTAAAGAATTGGTTGAGTTGTTCGAAGAGGAATAGTCAAAAACACGGTGTTCCACGCTCGTCCATAAGCCGGGGTTCCCGAGCGGTCAAAGGGGGTGGACTCAAGATCCTCTGCGTAAAGCTTCGCAGGTTCGAATCCTGCCCCCGGCACTTCATGCCTTTTTCAAGTAAAAGTTATCGTGGTATGATTTCAGCGAGCAGGAGTTATAGTCTACCACCTATACGCCACTACATGCCAAAGAGATTCAATACTGCTCCAGAATTGCCCCGTGTACGTCGGAGAATTGGACGAGATACAACTGAAGCTATGGTGACCGTGCTCGCTCTGGCATGCAGCGCGGGCGTCTTTGGTGTTATGATTCGATGGGAATTCTTCGACATTACAACTCAAAGTGAATATGATTTCATGAGAAACGCTTTCCTCATCTCCTCCGGATTGCTCTGGCTTATGGTTATACGTCTTGAATTAACTTCTAAGAGTAAGGCTGAATCTTTGTACGCCATCCAGATGAAAGAATATGAGATTATGCGTACCCAATGGCTTGAAATCGCATCGGAAAAAATGGTCTATGATGCCAAAAAAGCGACTCAACCGCTTGAAATTGTCCAAAACAGGGAACCAATTATCGTGCAGGTACCGGAAAAAGAAAAAAAAAGTAAGGACAAATGACAACGTGGTCAGGGAATGACCCATCAAATTTCAAAGAAAATCGTCAAACTTTCGATTTTGGAATACGATGATGTTCTCGTTCCTTTGCCGCTTTTGGTAATCAGTCTTGGATTAATGACGAGTTTTACGTATCTATTCCAAATACTGGCCATAGTATCTCTACCATTGTCTCTGCTATTTGTATACTCAATATTCACCGGTGATGTCACAATGATCGAATCGAACCCATCATCACGTAAAAATCCGCCTTTGTTCGATGAAGAAGAATAAATCTATTTCAACGTACATCAATTGAAGATGTCGGAAGTCGGATTGATTCAGAGCGTGTGCAACACTTGTGAATCTTTAGCATCAAAGCAGTGCTGCTCCAAAGAATGTGGCATGACTGCCGCCTTTCCGTTCTGAGCGATATCACAAGCCCAACCAACGAGAGCTTCGTAATGCTGATCTTGATTGAGTTTCCCCAACCAAGTCCTCCCACTCTCGGTTTTCACGAATGCGACATTGTTCATACTGCATGGGCCAAGGCAGCCAGAAATGGTGAGTTTCACTGTATCTTCGAGATTGTTTCAATCCATGCAGACTTTAGTGCATCGATAGGAACTTCTTTGTTGCCTTTTGCAATTCTACCGCAGCAGCAGCCATTACAAATGACTACTTTCGCTGACATCAAAATTTCCCCTTTATACTTACAGTTAGAGGTTTTCACCAGGTTTAACAACAGCAAGGATCAATGTTTTGGTGATTGCCACTACTCCGAAAATAACTGCGGCGACCAAAGCAATCATCGCACCACTCCCCGCATCATGTTCTGCAGAAAGATACAGACCGATCATCACAGTCGAGAGGCCAATAATTTGTGTCCATATCACACATGAACGGAAACTTCGTCCAATCAACTGTCCTGTTGCTGCAGGAGTCACCAGTAAAGCAGTGACCAGCAATGCGCCGATGACTTGTACCATGCTCACAACCACAATGGCGGTGACGATGCTGAACGTAAGCCCAATTCCACGAACAGGTAGACCTTGAACTTGAGCAGCGAGTGGATCGATTGTCGTTGAGAGTAACCCCCGGTAGAGAATCAGCAGTAGCGCTAATGAAATAATCGATATTGTCGCGATTAAATCAAGACTCTCGTTGTCGATGAGAAGCAAACTGCCGAATAGATATCCTTCAATATCGCTGGTAATTCCTACCCCAAAGACGCGTAAACTGACCAAACCTAATGCGAGCATACCGGTCAGAAAAATGGCGATTGATGCATCACCAGTCAGGATTTCTCTCACCTGCAGTTCGTGAATGAGAATTGCAGATACTACGGAAAATGCCAACGCATACAACATGGGAGAAGTGGCGCCCAACACGAGACCAATTGCAACCCCGCCAAAGGATACGTGAGCAAGTCCATCCCCGATTAGGGCGAGATTACGTATGAGCAAGAATGAGCCTAAAAGACCTGCAACAATCGTTACCATGACCGCCGCAAGAAGTGCGCGTTGAAACATTTCCATCGTGAAAAAGTAAGGGAATATTTCACCTGGTACAAACGGTGCAAGCCTCTCAAGATAGGGTGCAACGAAACCTAAAATCGTCGTGCCGATTGTCATACCCCCCGGCATGCTCACAACCACAATGGTGGTGACGATGCTGAACGTAAGCCCAATCGCACGAACAGGTAGATCTTGAACTTGACCAGTGAGGGGATCGATTGTCGTATCCTCCGACATGATTATTCCTCCTTGTTCGATTCGGCTTGGTCATCCTGTTCGATTGGGATAGATTCTGCTGTTGAGTCTCCCCATACAGATGCCTTAACGGCATGAACTGGCTTGATACCGCGTAAGTCAGCGAGAGTTGCAAGGTCGGGAAACTCGTCTGTGTGTCCGTCAAATCGTATCGCTTCTTCAAGGTAAATCATTCGATGGGCCGTCTGTCGAATTGCAGCAAGGTCGTGTGAAACCATCAGTATCGTTTTGTCCTGTTCATGACACAAACTGTCTAATAATTTCAACAAAGAGTTTCGGGATTGTCGGTCAATTCCAACCAGCGGTTCGTCCATTAGGATAAACTCAGCATCGGATGCGAGAGCGCGACCGATCACAGCACGCTGTCGTTGACCTCCGGAGAGTCGCGCAATATCACTGTCAGCAACGTGTTCTAATCCAACCATCTTGATTGCTTTATCTACCTTTTCTCGAAGGGTAGCCGTTCGCCACCAGTACATGTTTCTTGAATTCAAGGTGCCGAGTTGGATGAGTTCTCGGACCGTTATTCGAATGTTTTT
>TARA_B100001093_G_scaffold477191_1_pt1 | contig 22813 bp, 14 predicted proteins | sample TARA_B100001093 | Tara Oceans TARA_B100001093 (sample SAMEA2623116) | marine metagenome | biome: marine biome (ENVO:00000447); feature: surface water layer (ENVO:00002042); material: "saline water (ENVO:00002010), including plankton (ENVO:xxxxxxxx)" | depth 5 m | reverse complement strand
CAAACGGTACTGTTACAAACGCTGGATTTACAGTTGGAAATAGAATTGTTCAAGAAAGTGGCATAATAGGCGACAATGCACATGCAAAATCTGGTGTTGGTGCTGTTGAAGGTAGAACTTATTTTCTTGGTTGCTTTATGTCTGAGTCTAATGGCTCGACAATATTTAGTGACGCAGGAATTCAAGTTTCTGGGCAAAATAAAGCAGCACCTATTTTAAGAGGCGTTCTATTAGCACCAAGTGGTGTAGTTTTACATTTAAGTGCGTCAAGGACTCTAAACGGAAGCCAGGCACCACTTAAAACAAACACTGCCACATCTGCAGATAATGTAATAGTGGGTAGAGAAGGATCGATTACCGGTTCCTTGAATCTTGCAACGCAAGAGTTTGTTTTATTAATGAACGGATACAGTAATTCTGATGTTAGCAAAAAGACACATATAACAGCGTCATTTGATATGACATCACCAAATTACTTTGCAAATATTTTAAATACAAATCCTTTTAAAATTGAAGAAGAAGGCCACTTACTGTATGGTCATTATGACATATATCCTGATTTAGCATCTGTTACTGGTAGCGGTGCACTAGCTGGAGGTGTTTATTCTAATCCAGAAAAAACAAAAGAAGATATTGCATTGTTGTTAACATCATCTTTAGCTAGGAACGTAGGATCATCGACTATACCTAATTACGAAGACTTTGTAGATAGATTTTCTCACGCTGCATCGCCTTTTGTTATATCACAAAATTTTGCAGGAACTCCTAAAAATCTATTTAGAATTCATATGTTGTCTGCAGGTTCTGGTGTCGCAAATAAATTTAAGTTTTCAATTGAGAATATAAGAAAATCATCATCAACAAAAAATCTTTACGGTACTTTCGATCTACTTGTCAGGAGTTTTAGTGATACTGACGAAGAGCCAAGAGTAATCGAATCGTTCAGAGGCTTAAGTTTAGATCCAACTTCAGATCGATATATTGCAAGAGTTATTGGTGATCAAAACATACAATACAATTTTGATGTTGCTGAAACAAGTCAAAAACTAATTGTTGAAGGTAATCACCCAGTTAGATCTAGGTTTATTCGGGTTGCGATTGCTAATGACGTTTCAACAGGTATTGAAGAAGCTACCGCTTTACCTATGGGTTTTAGAGGCCCTAATCACTTAGTAACAAGTGGTTCTTTACTTTCTAATGAAGTTGACAATGCTTATGTCACGTCAACATCAGTACAATCTATAACCGAACCACCAATACCTTATAGAAAGACAGTTTCAGTAGGTACAGGTATACAGAAAAAATCAGACAGTCGATTATTTTGGGGAGTTAATACTGTAAGACAAACAAGTGCAACTCAACCAAACTTAGCTAGTTTGTTCAATAGATCTTTTAACACGTATTCAAAACATTTTCCTACGCATAGAACTGATCAACCTAATTTTTCTGTCGGTAATAACCCAGGCACAGCTGATGCTGGAGGGGCCATTCTAGATTGTGACAGATTTAATAATAATAAGTTTAGTTTAGAAAATATTCTTGTTCGAACAGGATCTGATGGTTTAGCTGATCCGGAACATTGGCTTAGCGCTTCATTTCTAAGAAGAAACAGTACTGTTGGTGACATTAATCACGTCACAAAAGTAAGAGGTTTTTCTGTTGACGATTTAGGTAAAGTAGCTAATATTAAGTTTGCTAAATTTACTTTCTTTGCACAAGGTGGTTCTGACGGTGTTAATATTTTCGATGAAGAAAAAAGCAAATTGTCAAACACAGCTGTTAAAAGAGAAATGGATGATTCATCATCATCAGGTGTAAATGACAATACAGTTGCTGCATATAGAAAAGCATTAAGTGTAATGAACTCCAAAGCTGACGTTGATATACAGGTACTCGCAGTACCGGGTATTAGACATGCATCAGTAACAGATTTTGCAATACAAAAAACTGAAGATCGTTTTGATGCAATCTACATTATGGACATTGAAGAGAGAGATCAAGTTAATACTGTTATAACTTCGTCTATACAAAAACCACATGTTTCAAACACAGTGACATCTTTTAAAAATAGAGCACTTGATACTTCATTTGCAGCTGCATACTTTCCAGATGTTGTTGTGACTGATCCTTCTACACAAACATTAGTTCAAGTTCCACCATCAGTTGCAGTCTTAGGCGCTTACTCTTTAAACGATAGAGTTGCTCATCCTTGGTTTGCACCAGCTGGATTTACAAGAGGCGCGTTAAACACAGTTGAAATGCCTTCTGTAAAGTTAAATCGCACAAACCTTGATGATTTGTATGAAGCTGATATAAATCCAATTGCAGAATTCCCAGGTGTTGGTATCACTATCTGGGGACAAAAAACACTGCAAGCTGACAATTCTGCACTAGATAGAATCAATGTTAGAAGACTTTTAATTGATGTTCGTAGAAAAATTAGAAATATTGCAAATTCACTTCTATTTGAACCTAATAGAGAAGAGACACTTGAGAGGTTTACGTCATTAGTTAACCCAATTCTACAAAGAATTCAAGAACAAAGTGGTGTTGATAGATTCAAGGCAGTGATTGACACATCAACGACAACACAGGCTGATGTAGAAAATAACACTATTCGTGGTAAGATATTCTTACAACCTACACGTTCCGTTGAGTTTGTAGCACTAGATTTTGTAGTAACAAATGCTGGTTCAAATATTTAGTGAATAGATATATAGTATAGATTAAGGAGATTAAAATGGCAGAAACACTAGCAGTCACGGACATGTTACCAAATAAGTTTGAGCCGAAAAGAGGTTATCGATGGGTTTTAGCAATTGAAGGTATTGACTCGTTCTTAGTAACATCAACAAAACGCCCGGACGTATCGATGGGGACACAGGAAATAAAATTTATCAACAGCTATCGCATGATATCAGACGGTAAGATTAAGTGGGGTAGCATTAGCGTCGACTTACATGATCCTATCGCACCATCTGGTGCACAGCAAGTAATGGAGTGGATTAGAACACACTATGAGTCTGTTTCTGGCCGTGCAGGTTACGCTGATTTTTATAAGCGTGATATTCAGCTAAAAATGTTAGACCCAATCGGTACTGTTGTAGAATTATGGGACATCAAAGGCGCAATCATTGCTAGTGCAAACTTTGGAAGCTTAAGTTATGATGGAACTGATTTAATGAAGATTAGTCTTACACTAGAAGTTGACAATTGTGTTATGCAATTCTAATTAATTATATTAACAACGAACAAAGACTCCTGTACAATATACAGGAGTTTTTTTTTGGAGAAATTTATGGACAAAAATATACCAACAACAAATGTAATGAAAGATACTTTTGGGTGGGAAGTACCACAAGAACTAGTACCAATACCTTCTGAAGGTAAAATATACGACCCGAACAGTACATTGTATGGTAAGAAAACAGTTCAAATCAAGGCAATGACTGCAAAGGAAGAAGATATTCTTACTAGTCAAGCTTTTTTAAAAGAAGGTACTGTAATTGAAAATCTTATTAAGTCTTGTCTAATTGACGATACTTTTGACGTCAATGATCTAATTAATGGCGACAGAAATGCGATACTAGTTTCAGTTAGAATAACTGGGTATGGAGGAGAGTACGCTGTCGTTCACGGGTGTGCTAAATGTTCTTCAAAAAATAATGTTGATGTTGATTTAGGTTCTTTAGCGATTAAAAGATTACAAATTGAACCGGTTGAAGAAGGCAAAAATTTATTTATTTATGAACTACCTGTGACAAAAAAGAATGTTGTATTTAAGTTTTTGACAGGTAAAGATGAGAAAGATGAAGAAGTAAGAGTTAAAAGAATGGAAGCTCTTAACATTCAACAAGATAATTCAGTTACAAGATATTTGGAACAAATAATTGTTTCTGTTGATGGTGTTACAGACAAAAATAAGATTCATCATTTTGTTAAAAATATGCCTGCATTAGATTCAAGAAAATTAAGGATGTATTCTAAAAGTCAAGAACCAGGTATTGACATGTCTTGGAAATACAATTGTGAAAGTTGTGGCCAGTCAAATGAGTTCACAGTCCCAATAACCCCAGAGTTTTTTTGGCCCAGTACATAGTTGGAGAGAATCAATCCTAGAGGAATTTTTCGCCCTCCAACTCCACCTCAATATGTCTTACTCAGAGGTGCACCGATTACCAATACGTTATCGGCGCTGGTTCCTGCGTAGATTGACGCGACACTTTGCGGAAAAGAATAAAATACACGAAGAAGCAGTTTCTAAATCAACGTCATCAAGAAGCAGTGAAGATCTAGACAACTTCAACAAGTTTCAGAGTCAAGTTAACAAGAAGTTTTCTTAGTAGATATTTATTATGTTGAGGTGTAAATATGGCGACTGGTGATAATACGGTATTAGGCGAAGTAACTTTAGGTGACTTTAAAGCTGCTGTGAAAGAAGCTGTAAAAAGCGGAGTGTCAGCAGGTGGTACAACATCAGATTCATCTGATATCTCTACTGATTTTGACTCAGATTCTCCGAGCTCCGAAGACAATGAACAGGAAAGAGCTGATAAAATTGCGGGTTACAAGAACCAGTTTTCAGCAATACTTGCAGATGCCGGCGTTGCGACAGACGATTTTATTGGAAGAACTGGTAAAACACTTAGTCAATTTGCTGAAGAAATGTACGATTATCAGTTAAAAAGAGCTAATGCTAATAAAAAAGAGCTTGAATACATTTATAACGCAAGAAAAGAGATTGGTGGTATATCTATAATTCCTGATGAGCAAGGACAAATCGCAGAAGGCATTACCAAAAAAGTAATTGATCAAGCTGAAGCAATGTTTCTCCGCGGTACTGATGCTTATGAGTCAACCGTTAAGTTCCAAGGTGCCCTAGCTAATTTTAAAGTAAGCGATCTCTTTGAAAATGCTGAAGAGATGATGGGTGCATACACAGAGTTAATGGGTCGATTTGTGACAGACATGCCTGGGATGGCAGCAAAACTAACAGACGATATGGCAGAAACTTTTTTAGGCTTTCAAAAATCTCTTTCACTTTCTGAACAAGACATGTCTGATATTATAAAAAGACAATATGCGTTTACAGGTGAGGCTAATGCTGATGTATTAGGCCAGATCGCTAATGTATCTAAAGAACTAGCTGATCAAGTCGGAACTGGTGCAAACAAGCTTAAGAAAGAAATTGTGGCAATTATTACAGATGTCGATAGATTTGGTAACATTGGTGTAGATGCTGCTGGTAGAATCTCTGCTGCTTTGGCACAAACCGGTGTGGATTTTAACTCGTTTGTAAGACTTACAGACCAATTTATGAGATTTGATACAGCAGCTGATAAAATGGGTGAGTTGTCTGCATTATTCGGTATTCAGATGGATGCAATGGAAATGACTTACTTGGCTAACGAAGATCAAGAAGAGTTTCTATTTAGAATGCGCGAAGAAATTATGGATTCTGGAGTTGATGTTGAAAATATGTCAAATGCACGTGCCAGAGCTCTTGCTGGACAATTAAATATGAACGTTTCACAAATGAAAATGTTTTTACGTGAAGGCGAGATGGCGGTTGATCAAGCGCAAATGGAAGCAACTACTGATGCAACTGCAGATATGGACGGATTGACAACAGCCGCACAGAATTTTGGTGATGTTTTTGCTAGCTCTGCAAAGGATGCCACAACAGCTTTTAAAGAAGCCATAATTCCTTCAATTATGGCGTCAAAAGCAGGTCTACTGGAAGCTCACAAGGCAACAGCAGAACTCGGCAAAGAAATGAGATCATTTGACTTTGATGAAGAAGCAACTGAAGCTATGCAAAAATCAATCCAGGCTGCGACTGAAGTTAGAGTTGGCGCAATAAATGCACAGACTGAAGCGACGATTGTAATGATGAATAAATTAAACAAATTTGCATCTGAAGGTGTTGTACTTGCAGGAAAAGCTATTAAAGCTGGTGCTAATTTTGGAAAAGACGGTATTTACACAGGTCTGTCTATGACACAAGGTTTAGGTGGTGATGCAGTTAGGGTAGGGCAAGGTAGAGAAGTCACCGGTGAGACAGAAGCGTTAAATAAAGCCTCAATGGCTAAGGTGGAACAGGATGCAGAATTAGTAGCAGCAATGAAAACAGTTGCTGCGGGTGAAGAACTACGTATAAAACAAGGTCAAGAAGGAAAATATGGATTTGATCAGGACGCACTAAAGCAAATATCGGAAGTACCTATCACGATTCAAATTGACATTGACGGCGACAAAGTGGCTGAAAAGACAGCTCAAGTCTACAGAAGAAATGGAAAAGAGTTAGTTGTAGTTCCTGTTAAATAAATGAGGTTTAAAGATGAATAATACACACCAAACAATTAAAGATGAAATATACAGTTATATTACACAATTAGAATTAACCCCACAAGAACTTGATCATATCGATACTTATGTAAAAGATCTGCTGGTTTTTCTTGAACCTATAATAAACACTCAAGAAGCTGTAGTAAGTCAGCAAGAATCGTTTACACAACTTAAAAAAATGATTTTAGACAATTTAGGAGTATAAATTGGCCAGAGAAACACTCAAAGACTTTTTAAACTCAAAAGGGCATGCAACAGACTCAATATCATATGTGCAAAAAGAGTCACCTGATGGTTTGGGTGTTGATCCAGGCACTGGTGAAGAATTAGTAGACTTAGTGAATTCAGCAAAAGGTTTACTAGGCGATTACTTAAAATTTTTAGTAGATAATTCATCTAACGATTTTAAATTAAAAGGTGGAAATGAAAAGGCTTCATCTAGCAAAAGAGGCGACGATCTAGTTCTAGCAGATTTGCAAGGCGCAGACAATGTTTTTGTCGAGCAAGGTACAGTACTCAAAGCAAAATTAAATGAAAATAGTAATAGTGGTAAATTTGATTCATCTGGTACTGATCTAAACACACTTGTAGACAAGGTGGGTAAAAACTTTAGTAATCATAACAAGTTGAAAGAAATACAAGGTAGAGAACGCAGCGTACATGGCAGCACATTAACTAATGCTAATGGTGATGAAAATGACATTGTTCAAGCTACGCAAAAAATGTTTTTAGCAAACAATCGTTTTGCAAATGTTGGAAATCCTAATAAACAATCTTTCACTGTTAAACCACAATCGATTGAACAATTTGAGAAAGATGAAAAAACTAATAATTCAGGTACATTAAACTTACAAAGAAAGTTTGGTGTATATGATCAAAATAGTCAAGGCATCACAAGCATAGAAAAAATAAAACAAATTGGTGCTTCACTATTACTTAAATCTTCTGGGTTTTCATATGGTTCAACACCTGGCAACACCGAAGAAACTTATGAATTTTTGGATGGGATCAATGAGGAATCAGCAAAAAACTTTGATTTAAATGCTGGTTTTTCAAAACTTAACTTTAGTAACATACGTGCTAAAAATGCAAAGGGGTTTCCCGACAATAATGCAGGAACATCAATTAGAAGCGACCGCGGTGAATTTGTATCCTTAGGCTCAGAAGGGTTTGATGATAACGCTAATAGTAAAACAACGTTTGGAAGCACCTATAACACTGGTTTTAGGTTTCAAGGCAATACTATTAAATTACACAAAATACAAGCTGCGATATCTATGATCGCACTTAAAAATGTTGGTAGCAGATTTTGGAGTAGTTTCATAGAAAAGCTTAGACAAGAAGACAGGGTGGATTTAACTGCGTCAACAGAATCATTCGTGAAGGAAAACACAAAAGGTGATGTTTTAACATACATGTTGGGTAAATCTAGACAACTTGGCTCACTTCAAATAGACAACTTTATTTTTGGTTCATTATTAACAAATACAACATATCCTTACGGTGACGCAGTTGATCGAGGTTTGGAAATATTATTTGGAAATTCTGATCGTGACGACCCAGAAAAAGTTGCAGAACAAAGTATAATATCACAGGCTCCTGGGTTTTGGCTAGCGATTAGTAGATCTGTACTTAAATCTTTTGATGATATATATCAAAAGTATAGTGGTGAAGATTTAAATCAAGGATTGTCAACAAAAGAGTTGTTTTCAATATACAAAGATATGATTGAATCGAATCGATTTATCAGATTTTTTAACGTCTTAGCTGTGATGGGCGACATTAGCTTGTCATCTACTGATGGTGTAAAAAACAATATTGGTGATAAAAACTTTAAAAGAGCAAGGGACGTCGATGCAATACCTGACACCCTCTCGATACCCGGTAAATCTAGAAAAAAAGATGGATTTAACAAGAACGAGCTTTCCTGGGGGAGTAATACAACACCATCAATGTACATATTACCAGCAAACATTATAAGAGCAGCTAGCTTACTTAACAATACAGTTGAAGGTGAAAATCCGGCACGAGGAATGTTAGGTTCTAAGTTATCTTCTAGTACTTATATGGGAATTGACGTCGATGGTTCTTTTAATAGAATACCTAATGAAGTAGTAAAGATTTTAGAAGATAAACTTGATTCAGAATATGTTCCTTTTTATATTCAGGATTTAAGAACAAATGAAATTATTTCTTTTCACGCATTTTTAGACTCACTATCAGATACTATAACACCCACATTTAATGGTGTTTCTGCGTACGGCCGAGCTGATGCTGTTCAAATATATCAAAGTACAACTAGGTCTTTGCAAGTTGGTTTTACGCTTTTTGCAACTAACAGAGAAGATTTTGACGCAATGTGGTATAAAATAAACAAATTTGTTACTTTGTTATACCCACAATATACACCTGGTTCTATGGTTTCTAACGGTGAAGGATCAAAGTTTTATCAACCATTTAGTCAAGTAGTCGGCGCGTCACCAATAGTTCGTCTTAGGATTGGTGATGTAATAAAATCAAACTATTCTAGATTTGGATTAGCCCGGGCTTTTGGTATCGGAGACGATAATGTTAATGCAAAACTAAACCAAACACCAACACTTGGGTCTTTAGTATCTAGTGTTGATGCATTGAGTAACGTATATAATGTACTTACAGATTCTATAATTAAAGTTTGGTTAAGTTCTTTTGGATCTCCGCACTCTGTCGTTAATCTTGCATCAGGCGCAGTACCTACAGGCTCAAGTGGTCTAGCTAAAATGCTCAAGTCAAGCGTGACGTCAGGTGTGATAAGCGCAGCCGCTGGGATTTTGGTAAATGGTTTTGCAAACCCTCTTGCAGTGGATAACATTATACTACAACTAACAGACCCCAATCAACAGATAGGCGGTAACGATCAGACATCTAAACTGTTATCGTATTTAGATGAGTCAGCACTGACTACTGGTTATGCTGCTGGAACGGTTGAAGGCGTGGAAGCTTTTACGCTTCGACAAATGATATTAAAACCAAACGTAGTAAATGGATATTTTTGTGCTGAAACTGGTAAAAAATATTTACTGCCAAGGCGTATAAAAGTAAGAGTTATGAAAAAAGGACCAATGTCTAATCTTTCAGAAATTGCAGGTTTACCTAACATAATAGGTTACTTGGTTAAGGTTGTTGATCCTGCAGCACCTATTGAATTATCCAACCAGGGTTCTGAACAACATTTAGTTGTTAGACATTCAGATATTTTGCCAGACCCAAAAGAGTTGTTTAATAATTCAGTGATCGGTGCAGCTCTATTCGCGTCAGATCCAATCGCAGCTGCAGCTGATGTTGGTTTAAATCAACTTATGAACGATTACACACTAAATAGCGGAATACCTAACGAAATTAATGATTTTATAAGATCACAGTATCTTCGTGATGATGCGTTGTTTATGAGACCTGAGTTAAACCCATACGTTAGAGCTATGGAAACGACAAAAGGTCGCGGTTTGGCAGGTGTAATAAAAGGAATTACTTTTAACTGGCTAGACAATTTTCCTTGGGAAGTTGATTATAATGCTCGTGCGCCAATGGGTGTAAAAATATCCTTTGGTTTTGATGTTATTCATGATCTTCCGCCAGGATTAGATCATAGCGGTTACAATAAAGCACCACTTTATAACGTTGGCGAAATAATGAGAAACTTATCAGGTGACGTATACGAAGACAATGGTAAGTCTGCAGAGCTTAATTACAGAAAAGAAGGTGGTAAAGCGTCACGTGTTAAAGGTCAAAATAACGGCTAGGAGATTTAAATGGCACTATCAAGATACTCATTTGCAGTACAAAGAAAGGATTCTAATGATCAAAAAATTGTAAGTATTTCAGGTTCTTGCTATCAGATATATAACGCAATTGAGAATGGCACTTTAAGTTACAGTGTTCATGTTCTAGAACAAGGTGAAAGACTAGACTATCTTGCAGGAATTAATTACGGTGATTCTAGCTTTTGGTGGATTCTAGCAGCAGCAAGCGGAATCGGTTACGCACTACAAGTACCACCAGGCACAATTATTAGAATACCAAACAGTATATCTGAAGTTTTTGGAGTAATTTTGTGATTGGTAAAAGTAAGTTAGACTCAATTAGTAACTACAATTTAAGTTATGAAAATTTTCTAGAGGCTATTAATGATTTTGATGGTTTTGTTTTAGGATCTTCATATAATGATATATTTTTATTTACAGAAGATCAAAAAATTAAAAAAGCATACACAGCTGCGTCTCAAGAAGTTAATGATGAAAAAGATCCAGCACTCGATAATTTTGTTAAAAATATTGCATCAAGAATTCTAGACAGAACAACCGGTACTTACTTTTTTAGTGACATGTTTAATGGCAACATGCACGATAGGTATTTTCCTTACATAACTAACTACGCTGCTGATAATAAATTAAACAATATTGGTGACTTTTTACATATATATCTACCTGTGAAAGGATCGAATAGAAGCGGTATAAAAGCATTCAATAACAATGCGTTTGTTGATTGTGTACCAAGAGTTAAAATTAATAATGTTATCCAGCAATCTCACATGGGTGATCACATTTGTTACTTTACTGATACTAAACAAGTAAGAGTACTTTTGACAGGTAGCGATGGAAAAGCAGTATTTACTACAACTGCGCAAGGTAACAAAGTAGTCAAACAATACACACAAGATATATCTCCTAGCGGAGAACGCAAGCATCCAGAAATAAATAGAACCGAAGGTTCTAGACAAGGAGATAGATTTCATACACCTAACTTGTGTGCAATGGTTGTTAGACATCCAAAAGCCAGCTTATCAGGTCGAAATAAGTCACATTTGCCGATATTTTTTAACACAATATCGCCTATTGAGATGTCAAAATGTACTCCGTATATAAACATACAGATTTTATCACTAAACTACGGAAATAAAAAAAATAGAATTGGCAACTTAAATACTGTCTCCTATTTAAGATTTGTTCAAAATAAATCGTCAGGTGACTTTATACTATCAGATGATTCTAGTTTTGGTAAATTAGGGCCTGTTCAAAAATCCGAGTCAATAACTGACAAGTTAGTTCGCGAAAACGATTATGATTATAGTTTTATGGACGTTTTTGCGGCGCCACAAATGCTTAGTAACGCAAAAATAAACAAAGAAAATGGTAATCTACTAAGAAACGCAAACATTAATGACCCAGTCCTAGATCCAATTATGCCGTTTATGTCATTAAAAAATTTAAATGTTAACATAACAGGTGCTGGATATGGCATAATGTCTTCTAAAAGGGCATCCTTGTCACTTGTCTTACATGATAGATCTCGGTTAACAGATATAGCTCCTCTAGTAAGCAGTACACAATTTGCTACTACAAAGATTATCGTTGAATATGGTTGGTCACACCCTGAAGGAGGAGTAGGCTCTGACAATGTAATTGGTAAATATTTAGATGGTATTAAAGATAGGTCTGTGTTTCAAGTTGTTGGATCTAAGTTTGATTTTGGTGATGGCGGCTCTGTAAACATTGATGTAGATTTAGCTGCTTATGGGTTTAGACAAACTGAACGTGTGCATGCCGGGGCAGGACCAGAAGTTCCATTAAATTCGCTGCAAAACTTAATTGAAAAAGCGACAAGTGACTTGATTAAAGACTCAAAAAATAGAAAAGAAGCTCCAGAGATAAGACAAGAAATCAAAATGAATTCTCGTTCAGCTAGATCAATTGAATCGATGATATCATGGGATGCTTACAGAGCAATAGCAGTAGATCTTAAGAGTAACGATACAAAAAAAATACTTAACAATTTAGAGACTATACTTGCTGGTAAGACAGAGAGTGATGGTACTACGAGAACAGCAGGGCTCAGCGGAATATTGCAAAAAGAAAAAGAAAAAGTAAATGCTGTGAAAAGAGTTTTTGGTAAATTAGCAGAAATTGAGAGTGATGATAGTGTTGACGCATTTTTAGTGTCAACTGTTACAGGAGGGGAATCCATTATAGGGGATGAAGAAAGTGAAGATTCTTATACTGATCTTAAATCGGAATTTGTATCAGTAGGTAAACTAGTATCACAATTTGTGGGTCATCCGCTAGCAGCCACTGGTTTATATGATGAAGTTCAGCTTGTATTTTATCCCATAAACCATCACGCAGGTGGCGGAAGAGCGCACACTACTGCTAGTTTCCCGATTCAAAAATCGACTGTCGAATTAAAATTTTTAGAAGCGATAAAAAATAATTCACACATATCAACAAAGTCAGCATTTGCATTAATTGAAAAATTAATGAGAAATAAAAACGAACCGGCGTATGGTTTATCTGATTTACTGACCCAACAAAACAATATTGTTTCAGCAGATGCAAACAGGGTACGTGCGGTAGTAAAATCAAGATTAGAAGAAGGTCGATTAGAAGATCTTAATATAGTCGGAAAAGACGCTGAATTAATTGCAAAAATAACACAGACTGAAACAGTCAGTGCAGACGATTTTAACGGCTGGCTCTCAAACGAAACTGCGGTTAATGATATAAATGTAAAAGCACAAGAAATAGTAACAAAATTAAAAGAAACTCAAGCTGAGATAGCAGCAGAAGAAGCAAAAAATCCTCCAAACAATACAACATTAATTGTGCTTAGAACTCGCGAAGTGATGCAAAGAGGTGAACTAAAAGCTCAAGAGCAAGCTTTGACATTAGCGCAGTATAGAAGTAAAAGATATAACGAAATTGTAAAAACAGTTAGAAAGCAAATTTCAATTGAAACTTCTACCAACATTACTGAAAGATGTCGTCAAATTTATGATAGTGATGGATTAAAAGAACTTTACCCAGCAGAAAGCAAATTTATTCGTCCAAACTTAGCAATGAATTTTGAAGTTTTAGATGTAATTAGCCCACCTGATTATTCTAAAAAAGAAACTTCATACAACGGATTAATTGAAAATAAGCAAATATTAAGGATACATGTTTATGATGAAGAAGCATTGCCAGACCCATCCAAATACGCAGTTTTAAATTCTCTAATAGAAGGTACTGGTAATAAGATGATATCTGGTAAAAATTATGAAAAAGTACAAAGCTATTTTAAAGGTCTTAACTTTAACGACGTCAAACAAATTGTTAAAAGATCATATCCTACTATTATATACGGTGCTGCAAATTCAACAATTAAAACATTAAGTGTTTCATCAAACACTAGTGGTGAAATGGCAAATGTACTAATGGTTGAAGCTTACGGTAACCTTAAAAAGGGACAAGTTGAAGGTTTTAACGCTGAGAATGAATTTGATAGTATAGTAATGTTTCCTAACACCGTTTCAATATCAATGCTAGGCATGCCTATGATTGGTAGAGGTAACAGTATTTTTATTGACTTTGGGACAAATACTAGTGTTGATAACATATATACTGTGAAGTCAATATCACATTCTATTGGTGCAGGTAATTTTACTAGCACTGTATCAGTTGTACCATCAAATATGGGTGCTATATCTAACTTTAAAGAAAAGTTATCACAATCAATTAGTAAAATTAGAGAAAATTTAGATTAATTAGTTTTTGTAAATTTAACTCTGGGTTTGTATTAATTAACTATGAATTCCTTAATAAAACAAAAACAAATCGGTACAGTTATTTTAGATAGATCCTGGTCACTAACTGGTGACCAGTGTAAATTTAAATTAAGTAAATCAGATCTAGTACTTAATATTTCAACATTATCTAATATAAGAATTTTGTCTGACTTAGATAAGATAAAGTCTGTAAGCGAATATTATTATAGTATGTTCTCAACACTAAATTTTAGTGGAAGTATAGTATATAAAGAAATGTTAGGAAGAAAAAAATCTTTAGAATATTTAGAATACTTAAAAAGTAACATTGACAGTACAAATAAAATGATCACATCATACCATACAGATGTATTTAATATTAGAAAACAGTGCTATAAGAATTTAAGTAAAGTAGAATTAGAAGGTGTGGAGTTAGAGACTCCCTTTTACGATCACAGTGGTGTTACAGGAAGAACAAGTATTAAAAAAGGGTTTAATTTCTTAACTTTAAAAAAAGAGAAAAGGTCACTTATAAAACCAGTAAATAAAAACATGTGTTTAGTTGAAGTTGATTTTAAATCTTGTGAACCATTCTTCTATCTTAAATCTATTGGGCTTGAGATATCTGGTAATGACGTATATACTTGGTTGTGTAATAAGTACAATATATCCATATCAAATAGAGATAATATTAAAAGAGGCATATTATCAATGATTTATGGTGCAAATGAAAATACAACTGCAAGGTTTATGAAAGTTCCTGTTAAAAAAATAAAAGAAATTAAAAATGACCTTAAGTTAGAAGAACTAGAAACTAACTTACGTAATGAGTTTGATAATAACGATTTTTTCCTTAACTATTATGGAAGACCAATAACAAGTGATAACAATGTTGTAAATTACTACATTCAATCTTCTGCTGTTGATTTTTGTTCTCTGGCTTTTGACAATTTTTGTAAATTAAATAATCTAAAACCTAGTTATTTCATACACGATAGTATGACATTCCAATGCGAAAAGAATAAACTTGATAGTATTATTAAGGTAAAAGAAATTTATGAACCGTATTCTAAAATAAATATTCCTGTGGAATTTAATGTCATTTATCGATAATTAGATATATGAAACATTTAAAAGAATTAGGTATCGGATCGTTCCGACCAGGAACAACAGTAAATGGAAAACATCTCGCTCCTACCGGTCATGGGAGTCCGAGAAGTGATGCAGACAGTCACCATTCAAGAATGAGTCAGCGCCATTATCCACTTGACTATTTTGAAGAATATGATGAAGATGAAGATATAATATTAGACTGTCGTATTTATCGAGATGGAAAGTTTCAGTTACTAGAAACATTAAAAGCTTTGGATGAATTTACAAATTACGCTGATAAATACGCGCAAATGGCACAAAAAATAAACGATAAAACATTTGCACGAAACAATAAAACAAGAAATCTTGATACACTTGAAGATAAAATAAACCAAAACGAAAACATGAAAGAGTTGGATGAAGATCCTATTGAAGAATTTTCTGGTGCAGCAGCTGGAGGTGGTGGTCCTGCAGTACCTTTAGGGTACACAGCAAAAGGTAAACCTGAAACGCGAGCACAACGAAGAAAAAGACAAAAATTTAATATCACGAAGTCTTATCCTTATACAAAGCTTGCAAAACCACCTAGATCTAGAAAAAATAAGAAAAAAACAAAATAATTTGATAAATTTTCTTCTATCTTGTTAGTATTAATTGTTCAACAAATCATTTAGATTTTGGACATTATAAGTTAAACATTAAAAAGGAGAAAACATGGCACTAGATTTTGATGCTATTAAACGAAAACTTGAAAGACTTAGTGGTAACACCACTTCTAGAAACGTAATGTGGAAGCCAGAAGAAGGGCAAGAATATGAAGTTCGACTTCTTTCATTCCCAGATAATGACGGTCAACCATTCAAAGAATTGATGTTCTATTACAACATCCCTGGACAACGTGGATTATTGGCACCAAGCCAGTTCGGTAAACGTGACCCAATTCAAGAGTTGATTGATAAATTGCGCAGCGAAGGAACAAAAGAAAGCTATGAAATGGCAAAGAAGTTGTATCCAAAAATGCGCGTTTACGCACCTGTGATTGTTCGTGGCGAAGAATCTGAAGGTGTTAGAATATGGTCATTTGGTAAACTGGTATATCAAGCATTGCTTTCATTGATGATGGATGAAGACTATGGTGATATCACAGACCTAAAAACAGGAACTGATGTAAAGGTAAAATGTACAAAGCCACCTGGTCAACAGTGGGCAAAGACAGAAGTATTACCTAAGCGCAAATCTTCACCGCTTTCAAAAGATGGGAAACAAGCAAAAGAATGGATCACAAACATTCCAGATATTAACAACATTTTTCAAACTAAGTCATATGACGAGTTGAGTAACATTATTAATAACTGGCTTAATAGTGATGAAGTTGAAAGCGAAGGTTCTGACTGGTCTGCTAGCAAGCAAACTTCAAACAGTAAATCAGATGATAGTAGCGACACATCATACTCTAACTTAGATGATGCTTTCTCTGACTTAATGAGTTAACATAAATTAAAAATGTAGTTTTTTGACCCGGACGAATGTCCGGGTTTTTTTGTTGTTAGTTGAATATATATAGTCATATACGAGGTTAATAGTGAATAACAATATTTTAGATTATCGAATTAAACGAAATAATAGATATCAGCTACTTGAAACAGTCGAAAATATATCTAATGATCATGTATTGTTGGAGGGTGGTTCTATTGTTGGAAGTCAAATCCATAGAATAGTAACAACCGGATTAATGGCACTCCTAGATGACGCCACAGGTGAATTATCAGGTATGATTGCTGTCTTGCCTTTACTTTATAAGAATGTTTATGAAATACATACTTCTAACAAGGCAGTAGAAAGATTTTTGCAGGGTGATGCTGTTAATGTTGATACAGTACAATTAAAAGAATTGCGTCAAGATTTAATCAAAGATGTTTCTGATATTGTTAACGCAATAGTTCTCGCATTACCTATACCTATTATAGATGCAGCTGGGATTGCTTTCTTTAACATGTTAGAAGGTTTTATCATTGGAAAAGGCTCAGCTAGCTTTTTAAACTTAGTTGATGGTTTCCAGGATTCAAATCCTACATTATCTAAAATATTAGAAATTATAGCATATCCTTTTGGTGGCAATGTGATATACAAAGGATTGAGGAATATATCAATGATTAATGACATTATTGATATCGATATGCAAAAAAAAGATGGAAAAACAATTACTGAACGTTGGGAAGTTTTATCAGGAATTAATTGAAAAATCTTAATATATGCTATATAATCTACTAACAAAGGAGTAGTTAATGGCAAAAGAAGATTTTACATCCCAACTTATTAAATCACTTAATAAAGATTACAAAACAAAAGTCGCATATAATTTATCAGAGGATGAAAGTCCTACACAAGTCAAACGTTGGATATCAACAGGATCTAAGTTGTTGGATTACATTTGTGCAAACCAACCTGATGGTGGTTTTCCAGAAGGAAGAATTGTAGAAATATTTGGCCCACCATCTATTGGTAAATCACATATCGCAACACAAATTGCAAGAAGTACCCAAAGTATGGGAGGTATTGCAGTTTATATTGATACGGAAAATGCAACTAGCATTGAAAATCTTGGAAACTTAGGTGTTGATGTGTCACAGCGATTTGTTTATGTTGATACACACTGTACTGAGCATGTACTGGACTTAGCAGAAAAAACAATTTTAAAAGCGAAAGCTCTTGATAAAGATGTACCTGTTGTAATTATATGGGATAGCGTTGCCGCTTCTTCCCCTAAAGCTGAACTGTTAGGTGACTATGACAAAGAAAGTATCGGATTACAAGCACGTGCAATCTCCAAAGGTATGCGTAAAATAACTGGTGTTATAGGCCAAACTAACAGTTTGCTAGTTTGCTTAAACCAGATCCGTACAAAAGTAGGCGTCATGTATGGTGATCCTGATACGACACCTGGAGGTAAAGCGATACCATTTCATTCCTCTATCAGAATTAAACTGGGAGCCGGCCAACAAATTAAAGATGGTGACGATGTTATTGGTATTCATGTTTGGGCAAAAACTGTTAAAAATAAAGTGGCACCACCATTTAGAAAGGTAGACTTCCAAATTCATTTTGGAAAAGGTATTGTTGAACATGAAGAAATGTTTGACTTACTAAGAAAACACGGGATTGTGACTCATGAAGATAGGAGCTACCAAGTCTCAGGGACAGGCGGTTGGAAAACTATTGAAATGTTCGATGAAAATGGTACACTATTAGATTCTAAAAAGTTTAGAAAGACAGAGTTTGATGAAATTATGACAGATGAATTTTGGGGACCTATTGTTGATGGAATACTAAAAGATGCAATGATAAAAAAGATGGGTACATCAGATGGCGTCGACATCGATGCAGATTCATATGAGGAGATACGATCACTAGCAGATGAACTGGATATGTAATGGTAAAAAATAGAGTACTGATATTTGATGCATTGAATGTTTTTATGCGTCATTATATTGCACATCCAGCAATGTCAGATAATGGTGAACAGATAGGTGGTATTATTGGTTTTTACTATAATGTAGTCAATCTTATTGAAAAGTGCAAACCAGAAAGTGTTATTGTAATCTGGGAAGGTGGCGGTTCGAAAAGAAAAAGAGATTTATACCCGGATTATAAGAATGGCGGACGTCCAGCAAAAATGAATCGTTATTATGAAAAAGAAGAAATACCTGATACTTTGGAAAATAGGAATTTTCAAATAAGAACATTAATAGGGATATTATCAAATCTACCAATTTGTCAAGTTTATATAGAAGATGCTGAAGCGGATGATGCGATAGGTTACATTTGTAAATACAAACTAAAGCGAAAAAACAAAGTCATAGTTTCAGGTGATCATGATTTTTATCAATTAATTGACGAGGATTGCATCATATATTCTCCAAACTCAAAGTCATTTATTAATACCGATAAAGTTATAGAGAAGTACGGTGTTCATCCTCATAACTTCTGCTTAGCAAAATCAGTGGTAGGCGATAAATCAGACAACATTCCAGGTGTTTCTGGCGTAGGTTATAAAAAATTAGCAAAAGATTTTTCAGAATTATTTCTTAATAAAGACTTTGACAATAACATGATAGATTTCTTTACAAGTAACGACGTTAAACACAGTGAACACCCAAAGAAGAAGATATATAAATCTATTAAAGATAGTGAGAAATTAATTGAGCGTAACATTAAATTGGTCAGGTTGGATGTAGATAACTTAGTACATATGCAAACAAAAACAATTGATGAAAGTATTGAAAATTTTAAGCCGACGTGGAATAATCTAAAAGCAATTAAACATTTAAACGAAAACAATATAAAGAATATAGATTTTTTACGGCACGGATATTTGCTACGAACTCTAACTCAAGGAAAATTATGGTGATGGAAAACCCAAACTACTTCTCAAAATATGGCAAAGATTTTCAAGAAAAAATATTTCAAGCACTTCTAAATGACCACGAATGGGCATCACAAATGATGGAAGTGATGAAGTATGACTATTTTGAATTAAAATATTTGCAATTTTTGTGTGACAGATTTTTTAGTTTCTACTCTAAATACAGAAACTTCCCAACAATGCAACTACTTGTTTCAATTATACGTGATGAGTTAACAGCAGGTGATGACATTATTTTAAGAGAACAAGTTATAGAATACTTGACTCGTATGAAATCATCACCAAACTTAGGGGACTTAAAATTTGTAAAAGATAAAACACTTGACTTTTGTAAAAAACAAACGTTACAGCAAGCACTTGAAGAAAGTGTAAAAGCAATTAAGCAAGAAAATTACGAAGACGTTTTAAACATTATGAAGGACGCTGTCTTCAAAGGAAACACATCTACTTTAGGTCATAATTTCTTTGAAGATCATGAAGCAAGATTTCAGCAAATTGATCGAGCAACATGTCCAACTGGTATCAAACATTTGGATCAAAAAGATGTTTTAAAAGGTGGTTTAGGAAGAGGAGAAATAGGTGTTGTTGTTGCGAATACAGGTGTGGGAAAATCACATTATCTCGTTGCTATGGGTGCTGAGGCATTACGTAGGGGAAAAAATGTTGTACATTACACTTTTGAGTTAACTGAGACAGCAGTTGGTATAAGATACGATAGTAACTTATGTAATGTCCCATCATCAAATGTAGTAGATAATAAGGAGACAATTCTTAAAACTTATGAGGAAAATGATTTCGGTAACTTGATAATTAAGCAATATCCCACCGGTGGCGCTAGCATCATAACTATTCGAAATCATCTAGATAAACTCATGATGAAAGATTTTAAACCTAGTTTGCTCGTCATCGATTATGCAGATATTATGCGATCTACACGAACTTATGATTCACTAAGACACGAACTTAAATTAGTATACGAAGAACTCAGGAACCTTGCAATGGAAATGAACATTCCTATCTGGACAGCATCTCAAGCTAATCGCGATTCTGCAAAATCAGAAATTGTAGGATTAGAAAATATGTCAGAAGCATACGGGAAAGCAATGGTGGCAGATGTTGTCGTTTCTCTTTCAAGAAAGCCTATGGAAAAATCAACTGGTGCCGGTCGTCTTTTTGTGGCCAAAAATCGTGCAGGTCGTGATGGATTAATGTTCCCAATTAGAATTGATTGCTCAATGTCAAAAATTGAAGTATTGGATGATGTTCGTGAAATGTCAATTGTAGACGCAATCGAGCGAGACAATGCCGGAACAAAAAACATGTTAAAGTCAAAATGGAAAGAAATCACAGGAAAATAGGAGAATTAATGTACACTTACGACGAGGTTTTTAAAGCCAGCATAGAGTATTTTGGTGGTGATGAATTAGCTGCTAGTGTTTTTGCAGGAAAGTATGCACTGCAAGATTCAGAAGGCAATTATATTGAATTGACACCTGACGATATGCACGCAAGATTAGCATCTGAGTTTTCAGGTATTGAATCACAATATATAAACTCAATGCACTATGAAGAAATATATGAGTTATTTAAAGAATTTAAATATATAATACCCCAGGGTTCACCTATGAGTGGTATTGGTAATGAAGCAAAAATACAGTCTTTGTCAAACTGTTTTGTTATTGAATCGCCAGCTGACTCTTATGCAGGTATTCTTAAGACTGACCAAGAGCAAGTTCAGATCATGAAGCGTCGTGGTGGTGTAGGATTTGATATATCTACAATCAGACCAAAAGGCATGATTACTTCTAATGCTGCTAAAACAACAGACGGCATTGAAGTCTTTCTTGACAGGTTTAGTAATAGCTGTCGAGAAGTTGCGCAAGGTGGTAGACGAGGTGCTTTAATGTTATCTGTGTCTGTCCATCACCCACAAGTAATGGACTTCATCAGAATTAAAAGAGACTTGACACGCGTCACAGGTGCTAATATCTCTGTAAGAGTAACTGATGAGTTTATGGATGCAGTAAAAAGAGATATTACATATCACCAAAGATGGCCTGTTAATTCTGATGACCCGGAAGTTCAAGACTATGTTAATGCAAGAGAAGTTTGGAATGCTTTAATTGAAGGTGCACATTCGTCAGCAGAGCCTGGTGTGCTTTTTTGGGACACGGCAACCCGCATGACTCCGTCTGATGCTTATACTGAAGAAGGTTTTGGTTCCGTGTCAACTAATCCTTGTGGTGAGATTATCTTATCTCCTTATGATTCTTGTCGATTAATGCTTGTTAACCTCACATCTTTCGTCAAAGACGCTTGGACATCTAACGCAAAATTTGACTTTGGTCACTTTAGAGTTATCTCTAGAAAAGCACAACGATTAATGGATGACATGATCGATTTAGAAGTAGAACAAATTGATAAGATATTAAACAAGATTGATAACGACCCAGAGTCAGAATCAGTTAAATATTATGAGAGAAATTTATGGCAAACAATTAGAGACGTTGCACTCAAAGGTCGACGTACAGGTTTGGGAATCACGGGTTTAGGTGACGCTATTGCAATGTTAGGACAGACTTATGGATCTGATGAGAGTATTAAAACAACTGAACAAATATACAAATGGTTATCTTTAGCATCTTATGAAGAGTCAATCCAATTAGCAAAAGAACGAGGAAGTTTTCCAATTTGGGATATAGAAAAAGAGAAAGACCATCCTTTTATAGAAAGAGTAGTGTCAGAGCTAGTTACACCTGTCCAAGAAGATTATAGAAAGTATGGCCGCCGTAACATAGCAAATACAACTACAGCGCCTGCAGGTTCTGTTTCTTGTCTCACACAAACCACATCTGGTATTGAACCTGCATTTATGCTTCATTACACACGACGCAAAAAAGCACAAAATGGTGAAGAAGTAATGTTTGTTGATGAGTTGGGAGATGAATGGACAGAATTTACTGTTTATCATCACGCTTTTAAGCAATGGTTAGATACTCAAGAAGGTCGCCCATGGGTTGATCCGGAACATGCTGTGGCCGAGAGCCCTTATGCGGGATCAACTGCCAATGAAATCGACTGGCGCGCAAAGGTAAAACTTCAGTCAGTTGCACAAAAGTGGATCTGTCATGCTATTTCTAATACTACAAATCTGCCTGCTGAGATTGATGTGGAAACTGTGAAAGATATTTATATGATGGGTTGGGAATTAGGCTGTAAAGGGGTAACAGTTTATCGCGATGGATCACGAAGTGGAGTACTGGTTGCGACAGATGAGAAAAAAGAAGATAAAGTAGCAATTGTTGAAAGAGATGCACCAAAAAGACCTGAAGAGTTAGAATGTGACATTTATCACACATCAATAAAGGGGCAAAAATGGGCTGTTTTAATAGGGT
>TARA_B100001093_G_scaffold99506_1_pt1 | contig 22863 bp, 21 predicted proteins | sample TARA_B100001093 | Tara Oceans TARA_B100001093 (sample SAMEA2623116) | marine metagenome | biome: marine biome (ENVO:00000447); feature: surface water layer (ENVO:00002042); material: "saline water (ENVO:00002010), including plankton (ENVO:xxxxxxxx)" | depth 5 m | reverse complement strand
GAACAACCGTCTCGGTGGACGGGAAACGTATTCTAACGGAGATATGTTCAATAAGAAAGTCTTTTATTTAATAATTTTAATTAATTTTTTTCTTTATCTACAAGTTTCTCGGTATTAAGAAATTTCATCTTAGATCTGAGCTCTTTTCCAACCTTTTCAATTGGATGATTTTGAGTAGATTCTCTATTACTTTTCATAAATGGGCCGCCTGATCCATCATTACTTTGTCGGCAATCATCTAAAAATTCGTCTGCAAAATTACCTGACTGAATATTATCAAGAATTTTTTTCATGGCTACTTTTGTATCATCTGTAATAACCTTGGGGCCACTAAGATAGTCTCCGTATTCAGCTGTATTTGAAATAGAGTAATGCATATTAGCAATACCGCCCTCTTGGATGAGATCAGTAATTAACTTAGTTTCATGCAAGCATTCAAAATATGCCATTTCAGGACTGTAACCAGCTTCAACTAGAGTCTCGAACCCAGCCTTAATTAATGCAGTCATGCCTCCACATAAAACAGCTTGTTCTCCAAAAAGGTCTGTTTCAGTTTCCTCTTTAAATGAAGTTTCCAAAACACCTGCTCTAGTGCCTCCATTTGCCTTTGCATAAGATAATGCAATATCTTTTGCTGAATAATCTTTATCGCAAATAGAATCGTGATAAATAGCTATCAATGATGGAACACCTCCGCCTTTTAGATAGGTACTTCTAACAGTATGCCCAGGGCCTTTGGGCGCAATCATAATTACACTATTAGTTTCCTCGGCGATTATCTTTTTAAAATGAATATTAAAGCCGTGAGCAAAGGCAAGTATTGCATGTGGTTTGAGATTAGGTTTAATACTTTTTTCAAATATTCCTTTTTGGAATTCATCTGGTGCAAGAATCATAACTAAATCAGCATCTGGCATTGATTCTTCAACAGTCATTACACTTAAACCCGCTTCAGAAGCTTTACTCCAAGAAGATGAACCCTCTCTGAGAGCAACAGTTACATTTACTCCGGAATCTTTAAGATTATTTGCATGAGCATGACCTTGTGAGCCATATCCTACGATTGTTACATTGAGATTCTTGATGAGTTCTATATTGGCATCATCATCATAATAAATTTTCATCTCTTAAGATCCCCTTTAGATATGTGCTCTCATTATCACTTACAGCAATTACTTCAATTAATTTATTTATTTGCCTTAAAATTTGTCTCATTAAAGTATCTCCTACTGTGGTTTTAATTATAAGTCGAGAAACCTCACCTTTTAAAAACTTTATATTTAATTCATCTTCAATAAATGCATATTGCCTAAAATCATCTATTGGATCTACATGTAAACTATCAATGTTGTATCCTCTTTGGTGAAATAAACCAACAACTCGTGCTAAGGCACCAGGTTTATTTTCCATAATTAAAGTCAACTGTCTTTCAATCATGTTTTATTTCCTTTTGATAACCACATATTTTTTAAACTTCCGTTTGGTGCAACTAACATTGGGTATACATGTTCATTTGGATCAACATAGACGTCAACAAAAACTAGTTTATCTTTTATTGAAAAAGCTTTTTCAATTCCATCTTTTAATTCAGAGTTTTTGGTGATCTTAATTCCAACATGCCCATATGATTCAACTAAGCTTTTGAAATCTGGTAATGAATCCTCATAACTAATTGATGAATGTCTTCCATCATAATTCATATCCTGCCATTGCTTGACCATTCCCAAAGATAGATTATTAATATTAAATATTTTAATTGGTAGTTTGTATTGCGAACATGTTGATAACTCCTGAATACACATTTGAATACTGCCCTCTCCAGTGATACAAATAACTTCTTCATCAGGATATGCGAGCTTTACTCCCATAGCAGACGGCAATCCAAAACCCATTGTCCCAAGACCACCGGAATTAATCCATTTTCTTGGCTCATCGAAATGATAATACTGTGCGGCAAACATTTGATGTTGTCCGACATCAGAAGTAACAAATGCATTTCCTTTAGATGCATGATAAATATGTTGAACAACTGCCTGGGGTAGTATTGGACTGTTATCTGATTCATCTTTATATAGATCATGGTTAAGGCCATGATTATTTTTCCATTCAGCAATTTGTGCATGCCATTTCTGAAACTTGGAATTGTCTATGTCGTTTAACCTCTTTTTGATTAATGAATTAATTGCTTGAAGTGAGTTCTTAACCTGTCCAAAAACAGCTATATCAGCTTCTATAATTTTTGATACAGAAGAATGGTCAACATCAAAGTGAACAATTTGAGCATTGGGTGCAAACTTTTCAGGTGTGTTTGTGATCCTATCATCAAATCTTGCACCAATCGCTAAGATCAAATCAGCATTATGCATTGCCATATTTGCTTGAAAGGTTCCATGCATACCTAACATTCCTAGAAATTTTTCGTCAGTTGCTGGATATACTCCTAATCCCATAAGAGTATTTGTGACTGGAACATTTATATAACTATTAAGCTCTATCAATTCACTAGAAGCATTGCTAGATATAGTGCCGCCGCCTGCATATATAACTGGTTGTTTAGAATTCAATATTGCTTCCACAACTCTTTCTATTTGAGATGGTTCTGGATCTAGTGGTGGATTATAGGATCTAATATTTACCTCTTCTGGATATTCAAAGTCAAAAAAATCGTCTGGGTTCGTAAGATCTTTAGGTATGTCTATTACAACTGGGCCTTGTCTCCCCGATGTTGCTATGTGAAAAGCTTCTTTTACTATTTGAGCAATATTATTTTGATGATCTACTGTAAAACTATGTTTAACAATAGGTCTTGAAATTCCAATCATATCTGTCTCTTGAAAAGCATCAGTTCCAATTAAGTGACTTTGCACCTGGCCAGATATTACAACCATAGGTATAGAGTCCATAAATGCAGTAGCTATTCCTGTAATAGCATTCGTTGCGCCTGGTCCTGATGTAACCATGACCACTCCAGTTTTTCCGGTTGCTCTTGCATATCCATCAGCCGCATGAGTCGCGCCCTGTTCATGTCTAACAAGAATATGTTGCATCTCTTTTTGTTTAAAAATTGAATCATAGATATGAAGTGCGGCCCCTCCGGGATACCCAAAAATATATTCAACCCCTTCATTTATAAGGGATTGAATTAATATGTCATTTCCAGCTAACTTCATAATTAGTTCCTAAGAGAGAGGTTTATACATTATTCTTGCTTATAAAAACAAGTTTTTTTCATATTTTTAAATATGTTTTTTTAAGCTATTAATTAAGTTTTTCATATCCTCATGCAATGGCGCGCTAAAGCTAAGCATTTCCTTAGTGCAAGGGTCTTCAAATGATAGATGATATGAATGTAATGCTTGTCTTGGAAAATTTCTTATCACATCAGCTAGATCTGTTGAGGTATCCTTTGCAATATGCTTTGAGGGGTTATATGTTTTGTCTCCAATAATGGGAAGTTTTTTACTATTTAAATGGACCCTTATTTGGTGAGTTCTCCCAGTTTTTATAGAAATATCTAACAAAGAATAATTTTTATAACTTTCTTCTAGTCTTACAAATGAATGTGCTTCTTTGCCATCAGGCCTTACTGACATCTTGGTTCTATTATTTTTATCTCTGCCAATAGGATCATTAATTTCAAAACTTCCAATAATAGAGCCTACTACACATGCTTTATAATTTTTTTTAACTCTTCTCTCTTGAAGCAAATTTACAAAGTAATTCCTAAATTTTTCAGTTTTAGCTACTAAAATTATTCCTGAAGTATCTTTATCTAATCTATGTACGATTCCAGCTCTTGATATATTTTTTAATTCTGGAAACTTGAATAGAAGTCCATTTGCAAGAGTGCCTTTGTTGCATCCAGCCCCCGGATGCATTATCAGATTGCTTGGCTTATTAATAATTAGGTATTCTTTTTGTTCCTTTATAATTTCGAAATCAATATCTTCTGGCTGCCAAGATGTTTTTATTTCCGAAATTGGATTTATTTCAATTTCATCATTTGTAAAAACTGTTTCTCTTGGAGATGCTAGCTCATTATTTAATAGAATCCTGCCTTCAATAATCCACTTTTTAAGTTGGGATCTAGAATAATCTTCAAAAATCATTGAAGAAACTTTATCTAGTCTCATGCCAGAAAATTCTTCGGATACTTTTTTTACTATTTCCATAGATACTTTTTAAAAAAAATTGCTCTAATTTTATGTTTTTAAAGAATAAAATGTAATTATGCAGGTAAAATAAACAATCTTTATGAAAAATAAAATTTATAGTAATAAATATAACATTTTGCTCTTCTTTATCGTCTTTGTAATTGTTGGATGTAATTCTGATGGTCCTGAAGTTGAACAACCAGAAAAAATTTATTACGATCAGGCTCAAAAAAGGATGAACGCAAAAAATTACTATGGCGCAATAGAGTCTTTGGAAGCAATAGAAAATAGATATCCGTTTGGAAAATATGCTGAACAGGCTCAAGTCGAATTAATTTATGCTCATTTTATGAATTCGGAAACTGAAGCATCACATTCAGCTGCTGAAAAATTTATCCGTCTACATCCACGACATCCAAATATTGACTATGCCTATTTTATGAAGGGACTTTCAAGTTACACAAGAGATAGGGAATTCTTAACAAGGGTTTCAGATACAGATCTCTCCAACAGAGATATTTCAGGAGCAAAAGAGTCATTTGCAGAGTTAACAGAATTTTTAACAAGATTTCCAGACAGTCAATATGCGCCATATGCAAAACAAAGAAATGTATATCTAAGAAATATGATTGCAAAAAATGAGCTGGCTGCCGCAGATTATTACCTTACGATTGACGCATATGTTGCTGCGATAAGAAGGGCAAACTACGTCATTGAAAATATTCCAAATTCTAGTGAAAACTACAGAGCGCTTAAAATATTAGAAGTTAGTTATGAAGCTCTTGGATATACCAATCTACTAGAAGATTTAAAAGTGGTAATCAATATTAATTATCCAGATCAAGAATCGATCCAGAAATCTAGCAGAAAAAATTGGTCTTGGAACTTCCTAGACAATACAAAACCAACTAGATCAGACTAAGGTTAGTGATACTAAAATTATTAATACCTCTTTTAACATTTTTCATAATTGGGCTTGCTAGAACATACCTAGTTAAGGCTTTTTCTTCAAAAAGAAATAAAAGATCTGAGCAAATGTTAAGTTGCTCTGCTTGTGGAACTTTTGTTCACGAGTCTTTAGTAATTAAAAAAAATGGAGATATTTTTTGTTCAGAAGATTGTTCTAAGTCTTAATCTTTTTCATCAAAATAAACATAGCAGGAATATACAATAAAGCAGTCATTGTTGCTCCTAAAACCCCTATACTCATTGCCCATGCTAGTGGTCTAAAAAAGATATTTGCAAATATAAGGGGTAAAAATCCACCCAAGGTTGTTAGAGACGTAGTTATGATATGTCTTGTTGATCTTATAACAACCTCAATTAATTCAGCCTTTGTCATTGAAACTTGATTAGCTTTTTCTTTTATATGCGATAAAACAATAATTGAATCATTAATTGAAAGGCCTATTAATCCCAAAGCGCCAACAGTGCCAATAAATCCATAATTTTGCTGACCAAGTTTCAACCCTAAGAAAGAGAGTCCTATAGAAAAAATAGCTACGGATAAAATTAGTAAGGTTTGCTTAAAAGAGTTAAGTGCAAAAACTAAGCCAAAAGTTATTAACAAAAGATATATGATTGCAGATGAATATATTTGAGATTGAGATTGACCTCTAGACTCAGCCTCACCACCAACAATTATTGAATATCCTGGAGGTAAGTTGCTTTCAAATTCATTAAATTTTTCTTCTAAATATTGTTCAGTTTTATGCGGCAATGTTCCTGTCCATATCCATCCTTCTACTTGATTAACTCTTTGACTATTTCGTCTTGTAACGTATGAGGATGTTTTATTGATCGATGCCTGTCCATAATTTCCTATGAAGTCAATCCCATCCTGAGTAGGAATAGATAGATAGCCTGTATCACCTGTAATATCTGAGGAATCTCTTATACCCTTAATTCTTATTGGTATTTCTTTATTTGAGTCAAGCATTGAGCTTACAATAATTCCATTATTTTCTGCATATAATTCATTAACCAATAGTTCAGTATTTTTACCAGAAAGGGAGACATTAGAACTATTAAATTCAAATTCTATATTAGTGTTTGAATAGCCTGCTAAGGATTTCGTATGACTGACATCTGGAGCATCATTAATAATTAATTCAAGCTCAGAACCAATAGCTCTCAAAACATTTTCATCATCTCCAATAATAGAATATTGAATATCAGAAAATACTGGTGGTCCAGTTTGAAAACTATCTACAAAAATAATTAAATCTGAGTTTTGGGCTACTAATATTTTTGAAAGTTTTGGCAAATTTTCAATCATTTCGTAATAATCTTTTGCAAAAAAAACTGCCTGAGCATGATTGTTGCCACCATTTTTTTCCTCACCGCCTACAATATTCATGAGTACTCTAGGCATCCATCTTCCTATGAACCAATAGTCTCTATCTAATTCAATAAGATTGCTATCAATTACCTGTTGTCTAATTTCTTGAACTCTTTCAAGGGTCTTTGTTGAGGATGAATTTGTTGGAAGCTCTATATGTATTCGAAACATATCTCTGTCATTTGCAGGAAAGAAATCTTTTGGAATCGAGGTAAATATTAAAAATCCTAATAATGGCAAAGAGATTGAAATCAATATTGCTCGCCTCGGTATATCAAAAGCCCAGGTAAGAAATTTCCTATATTTTTTTAGAATCTTCTGGTTTTTATATCCCTCTTCATGGACATTTATATTTGCAAAATAAGGTATGCGTTCCATATAACTCATCAAAACAGGAACCATAATTAATGCTAATAGTAATGATGAAACAATTGACATTATTACGGTTAGTGCCATGCCGCCTACAAATTCAATACTAGATCCTTCTCCAGTAACTATGGGCATGAACGCAAAAACGGTAGTTGCGGTTGCAGCTATCAAGGGAGTTGATATGTGAACTAACGTTTGATTAATAGACTCTTTTATTGAAAGTCCAATTGATCTTCTATATTTATAGTCTTCTACAACTATAATCCCATTATCAATTAAGAGTCCTAAAGCAATAATTACGCCGGTGATGGATGTTTGATGAAGAGGTAAATCTATCAATCTGCAACCAAGTAAAACCAATGATACTGAAAGTGGTAAAATAGCAGTTACTATTATTCCTGGTCTAATTCCTAAGAAAAAGAAACTGAGACTTAATACAAAGAATGTAGCCAATGCAAAGCTTTTAATTAGCTCTCCAAATTTACTAGAAACGTAGGTCGATTCGTCGTATATTCTTTCAATTTGGAATTCCTCAGGCAATGTTAATCGCATCTTATCAACTTGATTATCTACACTTTCAACATATTCAAATACCCTTTGTGAAAATGAGCCTGTAGCAGATACAGATAAAACTCTTCTGCCGTTATATAAAAATATATCTTCAATTGGGCTAGCGGGCTGCATCGATACTTCAGCTATATCTTGAAGTCTAATAATCTCTGATTGGTTTATTACTTTAACTGGTATTTCACCAATCTTTTGAGGGCTCGTTATATTATCTTTTAATCTTATTAAAAATTCAGAATATTTATCAGAAACCACCCCGACAGGTTTCTTATTGTCATATGATTTAATAGCTGAGCTTATTTCTTGATATGTTAATCCCAAGGAGGACATTTTTGCAGAATCAACTTCAACAACTATTTCTTCTTCTGCCTCTCCATATATAGCTGTCTTTTCTGTCCCTGGAACAGAACTCAACTTTTTCTGAAGTTGTTGTGCCAACCTAGACATCATTATAATTGGTGCATTTCCTTCACCCTTCCAATCAATAATGTACTCAACGGTTATAGGTGGTCCTGATGACCTTTCAAGCAACATGGTTACTCCATCAGGTGTTTCAATTTGATCGATCTTATTTTGAACTTTTGACCAAACTTCTTCAATTAATGCGGGTGGAACGCTTTGTTGTAACTCAACAATTGTTTCAGAAAAGCCTTGAGTAATTACTGATGATAAATCCTCGATATCAAGCTCAACAATTTCTCTCAATTTATTTTCAAGATTATCTACAACTTGGGTTTCTATTCTTTCTGGCGTAGCTCCAGGATATGAAATAGTTACAGTGGCCCATCTCTCGGCTAATTCAGGATTCTCTTGAATTGGTAATATAGATATTGAAGAGATACCAGAGAGTAATATAAAAGCTAAAGTTAAAAAGAGAATTCTTGGTCTCTCAAGAAATATATTAATAAATTTCATAATATCTAATTAATTTTTTTGCCTTCAATAATCTTAGATGCCCCGCCTAAAACAACTAAATCACCACTTTTAATAGTACCGCTAACAAATGCATAATCATCTTCAAAATGAACTATTTCTACTATATCTCTTACAACTGTTTTATTGTTGTCGATTGTGTATATCGTCCACAAGCCCTGATCTGATTGAGATAAAGACTTCAAAGGAACCCAAGTACCTTTCGCTTGTTTCGATATTTTTAATTGGAGATTCGCTATTGAGCCAGGATTAAAAAATTCACTAAATTTAAATATAGCCAATCTACTATTTGAACCGCCTGGTGACATTGGTGCTAGCTTGGAAAAAGTTGCTTTTACTATTTCACCATCAAACTCAAAATCATATTCTTGATTGATTTGCATGTCTTCTAAGTAGATAACAGGCACAGAGATATGTGCTTCCACATAATTAGAATCAATAATCTCAAGTATAGGGATCCCTGAGTTAATAACTGTACCTGTATCTAGAAATCTATTTTGTATAACGCCATTAAAGGGTGAAACAAGATTGGTTTGCTCTAGCTTAACTTTGAAGAACTCATATTGAGATTTCGCAATTATGAAATCTGATTTAGCCTTATCTAAATCTTGAATGGATATATGGCCTTGTTCTCTTAAGTTCTCAAATCTCTCTAGTACTTGTTTTGATAAATCATAACTAGCCCTTGCTTGGTTAGCTTTTGCGAGCGCTTCTCTATTATCTAATTTTGCTAATATTTGCCCCTGAGTGACTGAATCACCAACATCAACATTAATCTCATTTATCTTTCCGGGAATTTCAAATGATAATTTTGATTGTTCTATTGGGAGAAGTTTACCAGGAAATTCTTTAGTGATTGAATAGGAATTTAAAATCTTAACCTCTAGTACTTCTATAGAGTAGACTTTAAAAGAGATAAAAATTACAGCTAAAAACAAATACCTGAAATTTGACATTTTTATATAAAACTCCTAATGTATGCAGTGTAAACATTAATGGATTATGTAAGCAGTGTCAACATTAAATTAGCCCTATGGAAAATTATCATCACGGCAACCTAAAAGAAGAACTTATAAATTGCGCCTCTGCTATGTGTGAAAGAGATGGATATACAAAATTGAGCATTAGATCCTTGGCAAAGGAAAGCAATGTATCGCAGACTGCTCCCTACAGACATTTTAAAACAAAAAAAGATTTATATGCTGCTGTTTCAACAAATGGTTTTAATAAACTATCTAAGGCCATCCATGTTGATGTTGATAAAAAGGTTACCAAAAAACAAATCGTTGATATGGCAATTAAATATATCGAATTTGGTCTCAAAAATGCAAATACCTATGATCTTATGTTTGGCACTGCTGTTGGCAACTTTTCTCCTTATCCTGAATTACTTCAATCAGCAAATTCAAGCTATGATAATTTCAGATCAAGTTTTTCCAAATTAGCAAATGATAGTGATGAAGTTATTGCTTTTAAATGTATTACTTTATGGTCCATGGTCCATGGTCTTGTAGGAATATTAAGAAAGGTTCAGGTGATTGAAAATGAGCCTTTGATGAATCCTGAAGACGGCCCTATGTCTTCTGCTTTTTTGATAGCTAACAACCTGGAAGATCATTTAGATAAAGTTGTTACTGGAATAATAAAAAATTAGTTACTTATACTCGCCATCAACATAGGTTAGTGTGGATATTTCTTCTGCGTAGTTTGCATCTTCAACAAGCCCAATAATGATTGTGTGGGTATGATATGAAGTTAATTTATCTACTTTACAAAATATATTTGCTTGAGCATTTGATAAGAAAGGGATTTCCTTGATATTCCAATGTTCATCGCTAAATCTTTTTTCATAACTATCTTCGTCAGAACAAATATTGGAAAGCTCTATTTGCTTCTTATTCAATAAATTAATGCAAAATTTGGATCCAACTTGAAGGGTGTTATGAATCCTTGAAGACTTATTAATACATATTAGTAAACTTGGAGGATCCATTGATATGGATGTAACAGATGAGACGGTGATTGCATTTAAATTTCCATTATCATCTTTGTTAGACATAATGCTTACAGAATAGATATATCTGCGCATAGCTAGTCTAAAATTATCTTGAATACTCATAGTATGAATTATACTTAAAGAAAATTATTATAGATGAAAAATAGTATCAGAATAACCGGAGGCGCTCTTAAGGGAAAAAAAATTCCTTTTGACTTTAAGAGTTCCCTTAGGCCTACGTCAGGCAAATTAAGAGAGGTATTATTTAATTGGTTGCAATTTGAAATACAGGGCTACCAATGCCTAGATATATTTGCTGGAACCGGAGCGCTAGGTATTGAAGCAATGTCTAGAGGTGCAAAAAAAACAGTCTTTATTGAATTAAATAAAAAGAATTATTTAACGCTTAAGAGTTCCATATCAGAACTTAATTTGAAGAATCAGTCTATGATAATTTTTAAAGACGGTATGACTTGGATAAAAGAAAATGATGTATCAAACTTTGATCTTATATTTCTTGATCCTCCGTTCAATAAGGATTACGAAAAAAAAGTATTGGAACTTCTTCATAATAATAAAAACCTTAAGTCTTCATGTAAAATCTACATCGAATTTAGTAAATTTGTAGATATAGAAATACCTGATTCGTTTAAAATACATAAAGAAAAAATAATAGGCGACGTTAAGGCACTGCTTTTAAAATATGACAATTAAAATAGCTTCTAGATCATCTAAACTTGCCCTTGCTCAAGTGGGGGAATTTATAGAGACTTTCTCAATTAAAGAATATGAGCTAATTAATATAAAAACTGAGGGTGATGTAATGAGCGCTAAAGGTGCAATCCAGTTTGATAAGGCTCATTTTGTTTCAGACATAGAAAAATCTTTATTAGATGGTTCAGTTGATTTGGCAATTCACTCAGCGAAAGATATGCCAGCTAATACAACAAAAGGATTAAAACATCTCTATTTCACAAAAGGCAATAAGAGGTTTAGTTCTGATCTTTTAATTTTTAAACATGGGCTTGAGCCTATATATAATAATGATATGAAAATAGGGACTTCTAGCTTAAGAAGAAAACTCCAAGCCAAATTTCATCTAAATGCAAAAAACATATCAAGCCTTAATGGGAATATTGATACAAGAATAAAAAAACTTAATGATGGGTTGTATGATTGCATAATACTAGCTGAGGCAGGTTTAAAAAGATTAAATTATCTTTTAGAAAATAATAACTTTATTAGGCTTGATCATATTTCATGCTCGGGACAAGGGTCCCTTGCAGTTCAATGGAAGGAACATAGTCAATTTGAGGAACTAATTACATCTTCTGATACGGCTTCCACATCTGCTAACCTTAACGAGAATATTGAGTTGGAAAGATCTCTTTTAAGGGAACTTGGCACAAATTGTAATTCTGCTATTTCTATAGAGTCTATAAATGGTGAGCTAAAAGGTGAAATTTACGGTATTGATAACTTTTTAACTTTTAATGGCACAAACATACAAACAATATATAGAAATATTAAAGAAATGGGCGGACTGGAATTGTTAAATGATCATAATTGATACAAAAAGTTCAGATATTCGTACGATTGATGGAGTTAAAAATATTCCACTATATAAATTTAAAATGCTTCCATATGAACTAGAAAATCGAGAATATACTGACTATATTTTTCAGAGTCCTCAAGCTGTTCTGAATTTTTCTAAACATCTAAATTTATTGAGAAATAACAATACAAATTCGTATGCCATTGGAGATACAACTAAAAATACTCTATCTCATTTTGGCATAGATTCTATAAGCCCTATTATTCCAGGATCAGAGGAACTCATTAAAAGACTCAAAGATAGAATGCTTGATAAGAAATTCCTTATTATTAAAGGATCTGATGGTTTGAATCTTATTTTCAAATTCCTTGAAGAAAATAATATTAATTCTGATGAGATAAGTGTTTATGAAAGAGTTAAATTAGACAACTATTCAAATTTAAAAGAAGATTTTGAGGGGGCGGATGCAATAATATTTCCAAGTGTTTATGCTGCGGATATATTCTTTGAGAAAATTTATACAAAAAATATAAATGCAAAATTATTTTGTATTTCAAACAGAATCTTAGATCAACTTAATAAAAGAGGCTACAAAGCAAAAATTTTAGAGAATTATTTTTCTAAGAGTGATTTAATTCAGGAAATAAAAAAATCTATTTAGATTTCTTACCATTTCCATTTTTCATTGAAGAAAAGAACTCATCATTTGTCTTATGAGTTTTAATTCTATCAATAAGGAACTGAATCGCTTGAGCGTCTTCCATTTCATCAAGGATTTTTCTTAAGACCCACATTCTTTGAAGCTCTTCATCAGTTGTTAATAGATCTTCTCTTCGAGTCCCTGATCTTCTTATATTTATTGCCGGATAAATTCTCTTTTCTGCGATCTTTCTTTCAAGATGAATTTCCATGTTACCTGTTCCTTTAAATTCCTCGTAAATCACCTCATCCATTTTAGAACCTGTTTCAACCAGAGCTGTTGCAAGAATAGTTAGGCTACCTCCCTCTTCAAGATTTCTGGCTGCCCCAAAGAATCTTTTTGGTCTTTCAAGGGCATTTGAGTCCACACCACCACTTAAAATCTTTCCTGAGGCAGGTTGAACAGAGTTGTAAGCTCTTCCTAAACGGGTTATTGAATCTAATAAAATGACAACATCTTTTTTGTGCTCTACCAGTCTTTTGGCTTTCTCTATTACCATATTTGCAACCTGAACGTGTCGTGTTGGAGGCTCATCAAATGTGCTAGCTACAACCTCTCCCTTAACAGTTCTGGACATATCAGTAACTTCTTCAGGTCTTTCGTCAATTAATAATACAATCAATTCAACTTCAGGATTATTGCTTTTTATTGAATGTGCAATACTTTGCAGCATTAAAGTCTTACCTGCTTTCGGTGGAGACACAATTAGACCTCTTTGCCCTTTTCCAATTGGCGCAATTAAATCAATTATTCTTGATGAAAGGTCTTCATTTGAACCACTTCCTTGCTCTAACATTAATCTTTCATTTGGGAAAAGAGGTGTTAAATTCTCAAAAAGAATTTTATTTTTTGTTTTAGCTGGTTCTTCTCCATTGATAGTATCAACTTGAATTAAAGCAAAATACCTTTCTTTGTCTTTTGGGGTTCTTATTTTGCCCGCAACAGAATCTCCCTTTCTAAGTCCAAATTTTCTAATTTGACTCGGTGAAACATAGATGTCATCTTCTCCCGCACAATATGAACCTTGAGGTGACCTCAAGAAACCAAAGCCATCATTTAGTATTTCTAGAACACCACCACCAAAAATATCTATCCCTTCTGAGGCCTTATGCTTAAATATACGAAATATTATTTCTTGTTTTTTAAGTCGCCCAAGATCTTCTAGACCAAGCTCAGTTGCGATCTCGACTAACTCGCTGATTGGTTTATCTTTAACTTCACTAAGATTCATATAAATTCCGGTATATTAAATTCGAAAATGGTTGAAACTGGTAGGTTTTATTTACTCTGGATGAAAAATGATAACTCTCTTTTTTAAAAGATGCAAAGTAATATATAAAAAATTAAAGCTTTGATCTTATAAATTCATCTAGCTGCTGCTTTGTTAGTGCCCCTATTTCGGTTCCTATATTCTCCGAATTTGAAAAAATCATTAATGTTGGAATTGATCTAATGCCATATTCTGCTGCGGTTTCTCTATTAGAATCCACATCCATCTTACAAACTTTAATCTTGTCTTTAAATTCTTCTGCAGCATCTTCAACTAATGGAGCTAGTTGTTTACATGGTCCACACCATTCTGCCCAAAAGTCTACCAACACTGGAACTTCAGAGTTAATAACTTCATTTATAAAATCTTCTTTATTTTGAACTTCTACAACGTTACTCATATGTTTTGTATCTCCTTGGATATTTCTTTAGCAGCATAAGAAAGAATAGCATCAGCTCCTGCTCTTTTAATACTGATTATGGATTCTAACATAACCTTTGAATCAAGCCATCCTTGGTTGATTGCAAGTTTTAACATGCTGTATTCTCCGCTTACTTGATATGCAAAAGTTGGTATTTTAAAGTTTTCTTTTATTGCATAAATAATATCTAGATACGGCATCGCTGGCTTAACCATAACAATGTCAGCGCCCTCATTTATATCCATAGCAACTTCATGAAGAGCTTCCTCTTTATTTTTTGAAGACATCTGATAAGAAGACTTTGATGATTTGCCTAAATTTGATGATGAACCCACTGCATCTCTGAATGGCCCGTAAAATTTAGAATTATATTTAGCTGCATAGGATAATAAAACTGTATCTTTAAAGTCATTGTCCTCGAGAGCTTTTCTTATTAAGCCAATTCTTCCATCCATCATATCGGACGGAGCAATCATATCTGCACCTGAGTTGGCCAAAATTAATGATTGATCTATCAATATCTTAACAGTCTCATCATTATCTACTTTATCGTTAATGATAACTCCATCGTGACCATGATCGGTGTATGGATCAAGAGCAACATCTGCTATGAGAACAATATCTGGGAACTGTTTCTTAATTGCCACTATAGAGGTTGAAATAAAATTATTGTCTTTTACAGCCTGACTACCTTGACTGTCTTTGTTCGCCGGGTCCATTACTGGGAAAACAGCTATTGAATTTATGCCAGACTTCTTAATATCTTCAATTTCTTCTAACGCATTATCAATTCCATATCTAAAAATATTTGGCATTGAGTCAATTATCTCTTTACCATCAAAGTTCTCCTTTATGAAGACTGGTTGTATTAAGTCGTTTGAGGTTAAACTCGTTTCAGCTACCAAATTAATTAGATTAGGATTTCTTCTCAACCTTCTTAATCTTGTATTAGGAAATTTTCTATCAATATACATATTTAATCTGTTATTGCTCCAAGGCTTGCTGATTGTACACTCTTTGCATATTTAGATAAGACTCCTTTCTGTGGGGTCTTTATTGGATTGCTCCAATTTAACTTTCTTTTTTCAATTTCATCTTCATTAACTTTTAACGTTAGTTGATCGGTTTTTGCATCAATTAAAATATTGTCTCCATTTTCAATTAGAGCTATTAGCCCACCATCTGCCGCTTCAGGAGATATATGTCCTACAACGAACCCATGAGTTCCACCAGAAAATCTTCCATCAGTAATAAATGCAACTTTATCACCAAGACCTAGCCCCATAATTGCCGAAGTTGGTTTCAACATTTCTCTCATACCAGGACCTCCTTTTGGCCCTTCATATCTGATAACAACAACATCACCTTCATTGATTTGATTATTAAGTATTGCTTTTACGCCCTCCTCTTCAGAATTGAAAACCTGAGCCTTACCTTCGAAAGATATTCCTTCTTTTCCAGTAATTTTTGCAACTGCGCCTTCTTTTGCTAAATTCCCATATAAGATTCTTAAGTGGCTATCTTCTTTAATGGGATCTTCAAAATCTTTTATGATTTCGTCATTTTCATAAGGAGAAATATCTTTCAAATTTTCTTTAATAGTTTTACCCGTTACCGTAATACAGTCGCCATTGAGTAACCCTTTTTCTAACAAATTTTTCATTAAGGGTTGAATCCCTCCTGATGCATTAAGCTCAGACATATAATGAGTTCCAAAAGGTTTTAGGTCAGCCAATACCGGTGTTCTTTTTCCGATTTCAGTGAAATCATCCAAAGTAAGTTTTACGCCAATCGAATGCGCCATGGCTAATAAGTGAAGAACAGCATTAGTTGAACCGCCTAAAGCGATAACAATGGTAATTGCATTTTCGAATGCTTCTCTTGTCATAATATCTGATGGCTTAATATCATTCTCAAGTAAATGCATAATAGCTTTTCCGGCATCTATACAATCTTGATTCTTGAGAGTTGAAACTGCATCCTGACTGCTGCTTCCGGGCAAACTCATTCCAAGGGCCTCAATTGCAGAGGCCATGGTATTTGCAGTATACATACCCCCACACGAACCAGGTCCTTCAACAGAGATTTCTTCAAAATGGATTAATTCATCCTCATTTATTTTGCCTTTGGAAAACTCACCAACTTTTTCTGAAACAGTAACGTAATCTGTATTTTCTTTACTTGGTTTGATAGATCCTCCATATATAAATATAGAAGGTCTATTTAATCTTGCTATTCCAATTAAACAACCAGGCATATTTTTATCGCACCCCCCTATGGCTATTAGTCCATCATACCCAAGGCAACCAACAACCGTTTCAATTGAATCTGCAATAACTTCTCTTGATACTAATGAGTATTTCATACCCTGGGTGCCCATAGAAATACCATCTGATACTGTTATTGTATTAAAAAGTACTCCTTTGCCGCCTGATAAGTTAATAGAATCCTCAACGATTTCTGATAGTTTATTTAAATGCATATTGCATGGAGTTACTTTGGCTCCGGTTGAAGCCACTCCAACTAGAGGCTTTGAAAAGTCTTCGGTTGTGAATCCTACTCCACGCAACATTGAACGAGAAGCAGCCTGATTTGGTCCATCAACTAGCTCTTTTGAATACTTTCTTGTGCTCATTTTTTAAATCATTTTCTCAATCGGATGCGTATCTTAACGCAGCTGAGAGCAATTTTTTAGTATATTTTTCTTTTGGATATTCAAAAACCTCATTTGAAAGGCCAGATTCTAATATTTTACCATCTTTCATTACAAAAATATAATCTGACATAGACCTAATAACTTTTAAATCGTGACTAATAAAAAGATAGGTTAGCTTATACTCATCTTGAATATCTTTTAATAAATTAATTACTTGTATTTGTATTGAACGATCAAGTGCTGAAGTTGGCTCGTCTAAGATCATAAACGCTGGATTCATTATCAAAGATCTTGCAATAGCGATTCTTTGCCTTTGTCCACCAGAGAATTCATGAGGGTATTTATTTTTTGCATTTAGATCTATGTCTACATCTGAAAGAACTTTATCAATTCTTTTTTGTGTTTCTTTCTTTGAGAATTTGAAATGAACGCCCAAACCTTCTCCAACAATCTCTCCAACTGTCATTCTTGGTGATAATGAGCCATAAGGGTCTTGAAAAACTATTTGTATATGCTTTTTAATCTCCTTTGAAGAATCTTTAATTTCTTTACCATTAAAACTAATTCTTCCCTCGAATTTTGTAAGATTTGCAATTGCTTTACCAAGTGTAGATTTTCCAGATCCAGATTCACCAACTAAGCCTATGGTTGTGTTCTCATGTATGTTTAACGAAGTGTCTTTTACAGCATGGAATCTATTCTTCTTAAAAAAATTTGTCCTAGGCATATCGTAATAAACATTTAGATTATGAATTTCTATAAGGGGTTTATGATTTTTATTAATATCAAGTTTTGGTGCAGGCTCTGCGCTTAGTAATTTCTGGGTATAACTATGTTTAGGATCATCAAAAACATTGTCGGTATCTCCACTTTCTACTATTTTACCATTTTGCATTACACAAACCTGATCTGAAAATTCCTTTACTAAGCCCAAATCATGCGTGATGAATAAGATAGACATACCTAATTCTTGTTTTAATTTAGACATAAGGTCGAGTATCTGGGCTTGTATCGTTACATCAAGAGCAGTAGTTGGTTCATCTGCAATTAATAGCTTTGGTTTATTAACCAAAGCCATAGCTATCATGATCCTTTGCCTTTGACCTCCTGATAATTCATGAGGATAAGAATTGAATCTTCTCTCTACATTATCAATTTCAACCAATTTCATTAGCTCAATTGCCTCTTTTTTTGCTTGGTATCTTGAAGCATTAGTATGCAAAAGAACTGATTCTGTTATCTGCTTGCCAACTTTATGATATGGATTTAAAGAGGTCATTGGCTCTTGAAAAACCATTGAAATTATATTTCCTCTTATAGATAAGAGTTCCTTCTTTTTTGCATTAATTATCTCTTTGCCATTAAATTTAATAGATGAGCCTTTTGCATATGTTGCTTGTGGAACTGGTAAGAGTTGCATGATGGACATAGCCGTAACCGACTTACCTGAGCCAGATTCTCCTACTAGCGCCAGAGTTTTATTAGTTTCAATATCAAAATTGATATCATCTACAGCTCTAAATAAGCCATCTCTAACTTTAAAATCTATTCTTAAGTTCCTTACTTCAACAATATTTTTCATAATATTTCTTTATATTCTGCTAAAAAATCATTTACTGCTAATTTTGCAGCTTTTAACCGAGTCATTGATGCAAAGCCATGAAACAATGATGGATAATGTAATTGTTTCACAGAAGTACCACTTTCATGAAGTAAAAAAGCATAATTTTCTGCTTCATCCGATAAGGGATCAAATCCAGCAGTAACTATAATTGTTTCTGGTATTTGCGATTTTTCTTTATTAAATAGCAACAGATTATATGTATTTTGTGACCTGTCTGAAGAGTTTGATTCAAACTTTTGCCAAAACCAAAGCATTGCTTTATTTGTTAGTAAATAGTTCTCTTTAAATAATTCATGTGACTCATAATCACAACTTGGATCGCACATTGGGTAGATCAAAAACTGACTATGAACATTTTCTTTATTTTCATTTGCTAATTGGTGAGTTATAGAAGCAGCAAGATGAGCTCCTGCGCTATCTCCACATAAACTAATATTTTTAATATCTATTCCCCTACTCATTAACCAATCTATAGCAATGAGTCCTTCATTTAATGCTTGTGGGTATTTATATTCGGGTGACAAGGAATAGTCTAATGAGAAAATTTTTGTTCTTAACTTCTCAGAGAAATATGCAACAGTGTCATCATGGGTTTCGATAGAATTTAATACGTAGCCTCCACCATGAAAAAACAAAATAACATTATTATTATCGGTTTTATATGGCATGTATTCTCTGATCTTTATATTATTATTTTCCCCAATAAAATAATCTTTTCTTTCTACAATTTTTTTTGTTTTTTTAGATAGAATTAAATTCTTTCTTTTTTGCTCGATCCCATCTCTTATTTCAGAAATATCTTCATCAAGTACCTCATGAATATCAAATTTGGGAATTAAAGATAAGAAAATTTTAGATTGCATATCAAAAAAGAATTTTCGCTTCTCGTCTTTATTAAAAAAAAAGATAACGTTTAAGAGCCAAACCGGTATTAAGAAAAAAAGATTAATAAAAAAATTTCTAAGCATATTCAAATAATTATAATCAAAGTATCACTTCACATTGTATTTCGTGAAGTTTATCCTACATAGTTATGAAAAAGATATTCTTTATATTTTTTATAGTCGCACATAGTTTTGAAACATTGGGTGGAAATAATTTTATATTTCCAGAGAATGATAATGAAGTAGCGCCGGCGAAAGAGGCATTTGATTTAGATATAATAAAAGAAAATGGTGCAATCACAGCAACATGGAATATTAAAGAAGACTGCTATATTTATCTAGATTCAGTATCTGTAACAAAGGAAGGCAGCAAAATTAACTTTAAAAGGCTTGAGGGTGTCTCTCTAGATTACAAGGACGAATTCTTTGGAGAAACCAAGATAATAAAAGATATTTTAAAGATCTCTTTTGAATATAGTCCGAAAGACGCAAGAACAAAGATATACTACCAAGGATGTTCTGAAAAAGGTTTTTGTTACCCAGTTGAAGTTTTAAATATCAATTAAAATCCTATAATTTATGTTAAAATCTGTTAAAATCTCTTAAATGAAACTATTAGTTCTAAATGGTCCTAATCTAAATCTTCTCGGCCTAAGAGAGAAAGACATTTATGGTTCTGGTTCTCTGAAAGATATCGAGGACAGGTTAACAATTATTGCTTCTGAAAATGGTTGTGAAATAGATTTTTATCAAAGCAATGCAGAGCATGAGCTTATAGATGCAATCCAAAACTCCTTTCATGAAAGTATAGACGCAATTATTTTTAATCCTGCAGGTTTTACACACACGAGTGTTGCCCTAAGAGATGCACTATTAGCAGTAAAAATCCCATTCTTTGAAGTTCATATCTCTGATATTGAATCAAGAGAAGACTTTAGAAAAAAATCATATTTTAGTGATATAGCTCAAAAAGTGTTTAGTGGCCACGGAGTAAAGGGATATGAGCTTGCTTTAAATGAAGCATTAAATTTAAATAGGTAATATTATGGATATTAGAAAAATTAAAACACTTATCGAAATGTTAGAAGAGTCAAATCTAAAAGAAATTGAGGTTAGTCAAGGAGATGAGTCTGTAAGAATATCTAAACAATCTGATGACGTTAAGATTGTTAAAGATAGTGATACTAAAGATAATTCGAATTAGACATAAGCAAAATTTAGCAACATCAAAAAATAAATTTACAAATGAGTTCAAATTACAACCCACAATTAATTGAAAGAAATATTCAAGAAAAATGGGACAAAGAAAGTAAATATGTTTCTGAGATAGACGGAAGAGAAAAATATTATTGCTTATCTATGTTTCCATATCCTTCAGGAAAACTTCATATGGGACACGTTAGAAACTACACCATCGGAGATGTAATTTCTAGATATAAAAGAATGCGTAATTTTAATGTGTTTCAGCCTATGGGCTGGGACGCATTTGGATTGCCAGCAGAAAATGCAGCTATAGCGAACAAGGTCAGTCCAAAAGATTGGACAAATCAAAATATAGAAAATATGAAAAGTCAGCTTAAATCTCTTGGATTAAGTTATGACTGGTCAAAAGAACTGAGAACTTGTGAGCCTAGTTATTATAAATGGGAACAACTTTTATTTAAAAAATTATATGATGCGGGATTAGTTTATCGAAAAAAGTCCATGGTTAACTGGGATCCTGTTGATGAAACGGTTTTAGCAAATGAACAAGTCATTGATGGAAAGGGGTGGAGGTCTGGGGCGCAAATAGAAATAAAAGAAATTGATCAGTGGTTTATAAAAATCACCAATTATGCTGAGGAGCTTCTTGATTCATTGGATGATCTTGATTGGCCAGAAAATGTAAAAACAATGCAAAAAAATTGGATTGGAAAGTCATATGGAGCTGAAATTAAATATAAGATTGAGAATTCTGAAGACTTTCTAACAACTTTCTCTACAAGGCCAGATACTATATTTGGAGTTTCATTCTTAGCTATTTCTCCAAATCATAGCCTTGCTGTTAATTTGGCAAATAGTAATAAGGAAATTTTTAAATTTTTAGAAAAATGTAAAGAAATGAAGACTGCAGAAGCAGATATTGCTAAAGCAGATAAATTGGGCATAGATACAAATTTAAAGGTTATTCATCCCTTAACAGGTAAAAAAATTCCTGTATGGATCGGGAATTTTGTTTTGTTAGATTATGGGACTGGAGTGGTTATGGGAGTTCCTGCTCACGATGTTAGAGATCATGAATTTGCAATTAAATACAATTTAGATATTAAGCAAGTGATTGAAACTGATAAAGATGAGCTACCGATTTTAGAAAAAGGCGTGCTTATAAATTCAAAAAGCTTTGACGGCATGAACTCAGATAGTGCAACAGCTCAAATAATAAGTGAGCTTATAAAATTAAAATTAGGTGAAGAATTAATTCAGTTTAGGTTGAGGGATTGGGGTGTTAGCAGACAAAGATATTGGGGTTGTCCCATTCCTGTTCAATATAAAGACGGCGTGCCAAATGTAATAGATGAAAAAGATATGCCTGTTGAGCTACCAGAATTGAATAAAGATGAGTCTCCAACTCCTCTTAGTCAAAATAAAGAATTTTTAGAAATTAATGAGAGTCTTAAGAGAGAGAGTGATACTTTTGATACTTTTATGGATTCATCTTGGTATTATGCGCGATTTACATCAGCTGATAATGATGATGAAATTTTTGATGAAAACACACGATATTGGCTGCCGGTAGATCTTTATATTGGCGGAATTGAACACGCTATATTGCATCTTTTATATTCAAGATTTTTTCATAAGGCTTTGAGAGATATTGGATTGGTTATGGGAGATGAGCCATTTAAGAGACTATTGACTCAAGGCATGGTATTAAAAGATGGGGCAAAAATGTCCAAATCAAAAGGAAATACAGTTGATCCACAGCCATATATAGAAAAATATGGTGCTGATACGGTCAGACTTTATATGATGTTTACATCCCCTCCAGAACAAAGTCTTGAGTGGAGTGAATCTTCTGTAGAGGGGTCTGCAAGATTTCTAAAAAAAGTATGGAATTTAATTCATGAAAGAGAGTATAAAAAACTTGATGATCAATTTGATTTTTCCAAAGATGAACTTGCTTTAAGAAGAAAGACTCATGCAACATTAAAAAAAGTCGAGAATGACTATGAAGTAAGGTTTTCTTTTAATACGGCGATCGCCGGAATAATGGAATTGCTGAATTCAATACCTGAAGACTTCAAAGATGCTAAAGCTTCTGACTCAAAAAAATACTGCCTTAATGAGGCTATATTATATATATTACAAATGCTGTCTCCAATTGCGCCCCATATATGTGAACATTTATGGAAA
>TARA_B100001093_G_scaffold342346_1_pt1 | contig 22866 bp, 25 predicted proteins | sample TARA_B100001093 | Tara Oceans TARA_B100001093 (sample SAMEA2623116) | marine metagenome | biome: marine biome (ENVO:00000447); feature: surface water layer (ENVO:00002042); material: "saline water (ENVO:00002010), including plankton (ENVO:xxxxxxxx)" | depth 5 m | reverse complement strand
GTGTCTGAATTATTTGTCCAACCTAAAGAAGGAAGTTAATGCCTACAAAGTACGATTTACCTGATGGTAGATTTATAAATGTTCCTGATAATCCTGATAAAGAATATCTAATAAGATTACAAAATACTTTAGCTCAGGAATATCCTAATTCAATAGAACCTTATACAGAACCAGTAGAAACTACTTTTGGTGGAGATTTGTCAGAAGTTGCTAAAGGTATACCAAGAGGATTAGCAAATACTTTTTTATCTGCTGGTGAAGGTATAGCTAATTTATTTGATAATAATAACGACAATGCTGTTAGTAATACTTTAAGAGATGCACAACAAGCAATTAATGAAAGTGCTTTAGGTCCAGCAGAAGGATACGAAGAAAGATTTAGTACACAGTTTGGACAAGGCTTAGGTTCTTTTGCTTCGTTTTTAATTCCGGGAACTGCTGCAGCTAAACTAACAGGATTAGCAGGCAAAGCTAAAAACTTACAAAGCCTAGTAAATCAAAGTGTATTGCAAGGAAGAAATCCAAAGCTTACAGAAAAACTTACACAAAGTTTAGATGACATTACTAAAAGATTAAACAAGGTACAGACTGGTTCTGCTTTAAGTGTAGCTATGCCTGTAGGTATATCTGAACAAGGTCGAAGAATAGAACAAGCAGAAGCATTAGGCGAAGATGTTGGTGCAGGTCAAGAAATTTTATCTGAATTGTTGGGTGCAGGTATTGGTGCTACAGAAATATTCGCACCTACTTTCTTATTAAGAAAAATAACTAAAGCAGGTGCAACACAACTTAATGTTTTAGATAGAGTTAAATCTGCTATGGCTACAGGTACTGCAGAAGGATTGCAAGAAGGGTTAGCTGAAATATTACAAGATGCGGTAGCTGCTGGTGTTTATAGTGATGAGCTACCAATAGGAGATTCTGTATTTGATAGCATAGTAACTGGTGGTGCTGTAGGTGCTTTTGCTGATTTAGCTTTAAGAGGTTTTGCTGGACCTGCTCGTATAGGTCAAAGCTTTGATTTAGACCAAGAAGTTTTATCTAGAAGAAAAGCAGATGAATTAAGAGCAAAACAAAAAGCAGAACAAGAAGCAATTTATAATAACAATGTTCCTTTTATAAATGATGATGTTATTGAAGCAAGTCAAAGAGGTGATGGTAGCCTTGGACCTTTAATAAAAAGCGAACCAATACCAGAGTCAGATGCTACAACATCACAAAGAGAAGAACTTCCTTTCTTAGAAAATGTAGAGGTTGTAAATAATGAAGATGGTTCTTCTTCTGTTGTTGGCATGGTATCGGGAACAGAATATAGCAATCACTTTATACCTATAGAAAGTTTCGATAATCAAGGAAATGTTGTTGCTTCTAATCCTGATGTCTTAGGCGCTATGGAAGAAGCATCTCAAAATGCTTTAGTTATAGCTAATGACTTAAGAACTAAATTTATCCAAGACAATGGTAGTCAAATAGCTGACATTGTCGGTATGAAAGATAGCTCAACACTTAAAAGATTAACGCAAAATTTATATGACCCCTTATCTAATCATATTGATGCAAGAAAGGTTGCTATCATGGAGTCTACAAATAGCAACGCAAGAAAAGAACAGCTATCTAGAATAGCAGAAATAGAAAATTTAGAAAAAACTCTTAATGCCCAGATGATAAGAAACCTTACTGGCGAAAGTACACTTGATGAAAACCAAATAAAAGAGTTAGAAAGATTAATTCTTTTAAACAGACCTGCTTATCCATTAGATGAAATACCAACTAAATATCCTAATGGTAAGAAAAAAACTAAAGCACAACTTAAAAAAGAATTAACTGCAGAATTTGGTTCTGAAAAAGCTAAAGAACTTATGGAACGCTATGACAATGGCGATATTGTTTCTCCTATACAAGAAGCAATGAAAGAAGAGCAAGGTAGTTTGTTAGAAGATTTATATAAGATTGCAGATGCAAAAAATATAGAAAGAAAAAGTTATTACACAATACCTGAAGTTAAAAAACTTTTAAAACCTACAGACTTTAATCAAGCTTTGTCTGATAGAGCAAATGTAATATATAGACTTGACGAACAATTAGGAACTATAAAAGCTATAGGTAGAAATAAAGATAAGATAGATGTAAGTCCTGAAGCTTTTGAAGAAATATTAGCAGCTAAAAACATTGACGGAAATATTACTAGTCCAGAGTTTGATTTTCTTAACTCTCAACTGGCAGGAGAAGCTAAGTTTTCTAGAATGAACAGAGGTCAGAAAGAACTCTTGATGACTAGAATACAAGGTTTGCCTAGATTTAATACCATAACTAAGATACCTGATTTAAAACCTAGACAATATACAGCACAGCAACTTAATGCTTTTTATCAAGGCTATGTTAATAACAAAATTACAGACAAAGAAATACAAGCTTTCTTTAAATCACAAAATTTAACCAATACAAAAACACAAAGAGATAAATTTAAAAACGATTTACTTAATAGTGGTCGTGCAACTAAAGTAGGAAACCGAGTAGAAGGTAATCCTTTATTTCTTCAACAACAAGAACAGCGACAGTTCGAAGAGGCAAATCAACCAGCAGAGGTTGAAGTTCTAGCCTTAGACCCCCCTATAACAAATAATACTTATGAGTCTCTTTATGAGGACTTCAGAACTCGTTTAGATGATTTAAATTTAAAAGACTTGGGTTTAAGGTTTACAGACCAAATGCGACAAATAAGAAATGCTGTAAGAGATGACAATGGAAACATTACAAGTTTAAAAACACCTGATGGAAAAGTATACGCAGAAGTAGATAAAGCTATGCAAGAAGTTGTTTTTTACATGGGTACATTTGACCCTAATAGAACTTATGATAGAAAAAACTTTGAAGAACAAATACAAGGAACTTTTTCTCATGAGGTATATCATGGTCTGCGTGTTCTAGATTTAATAACGCAAAGAGAACACGAGTCTTTAGTAAAAGAAGCCAAAGCAAAATTACCTGATAATGTAATGGAACAGCTAAAGACACAATATGTTGATTCTAATATATTACCTCAAGACTCTGCAATGCTTCAGGAAGAAATGGTTGCTGAGTTATTAAGATTACACACAACTAATCCTGAAGTTTTAAACAAACCTACAAGAACTATCTTGCAAAAGATTTTAGATTTTTTAAGAGAATTTGTTGGAGCAACTATTAATAGTGACTTTAGAAATCCAGTTAAAATTTTAGAAGATATTAATAGTGGAGTGATTGGTGCTAGAGAAAGAAATGTTATTCGTTCAAGAAGAGACACAGATACTTTTGGCGATAGATTATTACAAGCAGACCAACAAAAAGTTGTGAGTGAAGATGATACTAGTGATAGTGATGCTATAAGAAATACAAATAATTTAGGTAGTTATTTACCTGACCAACCATCCTTTAGATTTAAACCTACATTAGATATAGATACTCTAATGGGAGAGTCTGATGCTCAAGTTGCTGTAATAAATTTAGCTAGAGAAAAAGGCATTATAAATATAACAGCAGAAGATTTACAAAATCTTTACGAAGAAGTTAAAACAACTAGCACACAAACTCCACCTCCATTTAAAGACATGAGGCAGTTAGCTAATGAAGTTAAAGAAGCTATACGCTTAGGTGTAGATGCTGACTGGTATCAAAGATGGTCTTTGCAATTACCTACATTAATAGGTGATGCCAATATTACAGAATTTAGTGGAGTCTTTGGCATTACATCTGAACAAGGAACGCCTGAGCAAAACTTTAAAGATACTCTGCGTACTATGATTGAGGCTAGAAAAATAGACCCAGTTGCTAATCCTAAAAAGTTTAGAAACATTTTAATGGAAAATGGTGTTGGTAAAAAAGAACAAAGACGAGTAGATAAAATAGTCAAGTTTTATCAAGATGGATTATTTGAAAGGATAAAGACTGGTCAGAAAACTGCAACATACGCTCAGACAATCAAAGAGTTAGCACAAGGAAGGTTCTCGCCTTTTACAGTTATAGATAGACACATGATAAGAAACTTAGGATTAGTAAGACCTAATCTTAAAAATGAACCTACATCTGCTAATGATTTAGATTATCAAATTGGTGAAGCACAGATGCAACTGTTAGCAGACCGAACATATAGAGTTGAAGGTAAAGATTATATTTTTCCATCAGCACATCAAATACAAGCTTTGTTATGGGGTTATCAAAGATATAAAACTAATGTACCTAACGAAGGTAGCTTTCAACAATCTGCTTTAAAGTCAAAGACAGAAGTAAATGAAATGAAAGCTATGATGCAAAATGGACAATGGCAAATGGATACGCCATTAAAAGACTACTTTATTTACTCACCAACTTTTACAAACCAGACAGGAACAAATACGACTGGTAATATTTCTGTGCTGCAGGAAGCAGCTTTGAACGCTGCAACATTTATTACCTTTGAACATATGGTTGGTAGAGATAGAGGTTATGCACCTGTAGGAAAAATAATATCTCAAGATGCAAGAAACCAGTTATACAAAGATATGTTGCAAGCTACTACTGTAGGGCAATCAAATAGATTCTTAAGAACTTTAGGAATACCACATAGATTAGGAGTATCTGCTGGAACTTATGAAGGAGAGTTAAATTTAAATACACAAATAGCTTTACCTAATCAACCACCTGTAATTGTAGAAGCTGTATCTAAAGTAATGGGAGATGCTTTCTTACAAGACTCTGTAATAGTCACTCAACCCAAAGCAAGAGGTTATCAAAAGACTGGTGTTTATTTAGAGCGTAGAGATGGCAAACCTTTTAAAGCTCAAGAATTAAGAGATATATTTAATAGAGTACAAGAGCAAGACAATACAAAAAACTTTACTTATATGACACATCAAAATGCCAATGGTGTGACTTTTATTGATGATGCTAGTTTTTACAAACCAAACTACAATCGAAATGATTTAAATACATTTGCAGAATTTTTTAGAGAGGTTTTCCCAACACAAGAAACAGAGTATAATCTTAATCTATATGGACAAGAAGGAAGATACTACGAACATAAATCAGGCGACTATCGAGGAGCTATCCAAACGCTTGCAGATGCCAGTTTTGCCGGAGACGCATCCTTTGTACAGCGAGCCGCCATCAGCAGTCTTTATCTCCCCATCTACAGAGTCTACGAAAAATTCGCAGAACAAGAAGGGATAACACCACCACCTATCAAACCTTTTGAAGAAGGTAATAGTGCTGTTCTTACAGACACTAAAGGAATTATAGAAGCACAAGCCAGAGCTGATTTACAAAATGCTAATACCAGTCCTACTGCTGTACCTAGAATAAATAACAATGCTAGTGGTTTCGCTCTCAAAGTTGCTTTTGACTTTGAAGAAGGTGGCAATGATAACTACTTAGACATACCTGCATTTAAAGTAGCAGATGCACCAGTACCTAAGAAATATGAAAAACTTGTAGAGAAAGTTAATGGTCCAGCAAGAAACACAGAATCTTTTGGTGATGTTGCTCTTAACTTACTTAATGATAATACCCCAGTAAGAAAATGGCTTACTAGATTAAGAGCTGCAGTAATTGATAAGACTGCTATATCAGAGTTATCTGTAAGAACTGGCATTACAAAAAACGAAGCACTTAGAACATTAGAAGAAGATGCTAGTACAGGCGCAATACAAGCTTTGCGTTGGGTAGATAAATCAAAAGGTATCTTTGCTTCTATGTTAAAACATGGCTTTGTTACTTTAGACAATGGACTAACATCTGTTAAAAGAGATGCCAAATTAAATCTTATAAATGTTTTTGGAACTTTATATCAAAAATCTGAAAACGATAATGTTAATTATGACGAGCTTGCAAAACTTTATTTTATTTCTAGAAGAGGGCAAAAGTTAAATGAAAAAGGCAAGCCTATTCCATTAACAGAAACAGAGATAGAACAAGGATTACAAATAGCAATAGATTATCCTTTTATAAAAGAAGTCTTTGATAACTTTCAAGAATTTAATAACAAGACTATAGACTTTGCTGTTGATGCAGGAATATTAGCTAACGACCCTAACATAAAAGAAATTACCAAAGCTTTAAATGATGCAGGTATTGAATCTACTAAAGATAAAACTCCAGAAGAAATATTAGAGCTTGCAAGAAATTATAACGAAAGAGTTAATCCTGAAAATGCAATAGAGCTTAGGTCTACCGCACAGATTTGGAAAGATGATTCTAGTTATTATCCTTTTTATAGAAAAATGGAAGATGATTCTATACAAGGTCCAAGTATTGCTGGCGGAATGATGACTGGTAATCCTCTTAATATAAAACTTAAAGGTTCTGAAGAAGCTATAGATGTACCATTCTTACAAGCAATCTATAGAAATCAATTATCAATAGTGACTGCTGGTGCAAAGAATGATGCCTTACAAAAACTATTAAGGAACTTTGTTTTATCTGGAAGAGCAGTTGAAATAGATGCTAAAGATGCTTCGGGTATGGATGTACTCTCAGCTTTTGTAAACGGCAGAAGAAGATTCTTTAGAGTTGATGACGCATTTTATTTAAAAGGTTTAGAAAATTTAGGCATGGTAGACGATGCTGGTATTGTAAAAGCATTAGCGTTTCCAGCTACTGTACTAAGAGAGACAGTCACAAGAGACCCCGGCTTTGTATTGGTTAATATGTTAAGAGATACTTTGTCTGCAACTGTGACAAGTGGTGCAGGCATAACACCTATTGTTGATACTTTCAAAAATTTTAAAGTCTTTGGTAAAGAAGATTTATCTGACCTTGAAGTGTTTGGTGTATTAGGTGGTTATGATTATTCAGCAGATGGGCAGAGTGTAGTTAATTACACGAAAAGAATTCTTAGAGAAGAAGGCATAATAAACAATGGTTCTCTAAATCCTATAGATGCAACAGTAAAACTGTGGGATTACTTAGGCAGAAAAACTTATGAGTCAGATGGTGCTACTAGAAAAGCAGTCTATCTAAAAGTATTAGAACAAACAGGCAGTCAAGCGGAAGCCGCCTACCAAGCCGCAGAAATAATTAACTTCTCTAGAAGAGGAAACAACCCTTACTTTAAATTAGTCACAACAGCTATTCCATTCTTGAACGCAAGAATACAAGGACTAGATGTATTGTACAGAAGCATGACTGGTAAATATTCTGCATCAAAGCCGGGAGCGACTTTCACCTCTCCAATGACAAAACTCTCTGACAACACGCCTGATGCACAATTACAAAGAGATGTTATTGCAGGATTTTTAACTAGAGGTGGATTGTTAATGGCGATAACAGCTATGTACTATGCGCTTGTATCAGATGAACCTGAGTATCGTGCCAGACGAAGAGAAGAAAGGGATGACAACTGGATGATATTTACAGGTAATGACCTGCCACCTTTAAAAATACCAGTACCATTTGAAGTAGGAGTTTTATTTAAGACGCTACCAGAAAGACTCATGGATACTGTAGCTGGTGGTGGAAGCATTGAAGACTTTACAGAGTCTAGTAGTAGAGCATTGAAAAATACTTTTGCTGTTAATCCTCTAGGATTCCAAGCTATTAAACCTCTCTATGAAGCTTACTTTGATAACAAGAGTGGCTTCACAGGAAGTCCTATTGTTCCGCAGTATATGGAAGAAGGTCTTGAAGACTTTCAACAATACCGAGAGAACACCAATGAACTAACTAGGCTTATAGGTAAAGGCTTGAATGTGTCTCCGATTAAGTTAGAGTATGCTTTGAATGGTTATGGTGGCACATTAGGAGGTTATCTTCTAAGCATCATAGACGGCACTCTAAGGCTTGTGACAGGCAAAGACATCATACCCCCTAGGATTGACCAATTACCTCTCTTGAAGCGTATATTGGCTTCTCCTGTTGGCGGAGGCTTACAGCAAGACTTCTATGAATTAAGGCAAGAAAGTTCCAAGGTAGTAGCAACTCTTAATAAACTAAAAGAACGAGGCTTGTACGACGAGTATGAAGCTTATAGACAGAACAACGAAGGTCTGGTGAGGACAAGACCACAGATACTAGCATTGAATAAATACATGACTACATGGCGAAACAGAAGAGAAAAGGTTTATCAAAATGAAACTATAAGCGCAGAAGTTAAAAAACAAATGCTTAGACAATTAGAGATGGAAAGAAACTTGAGACTATCTAAAGTACCTGAACTCAGAAGAGAAGCTGGCACATATATTAACTAGCCTTCGACATCAGCCAGCCTACGACCCCAACAAACTTTTTCTGTGAAACACTTGTGCGTGAAACATATACTAGTAATATTTTGTATATCAATGTAAATACTGGTTTGTCCTGCCGAGCTAGAAATCAGCAAAACTGAGACCCTTGTAGCAGAAACTGTGACTAGTAATATTTTTTCTAAACCTGAAAAAACTGGCTCGCAGGTGAGATTTGTTTTGGATTAGAAGTCTAAAGCAATATCTAATTTTTCTATTAGCTTTTCTTCTTTGAATGGTTTGGTTCTAAAGAACCCTTCGTATTGTGGATGCCTAGCATGGAACAGCCGAGCATAGAAAGATATGTAATCATTACTAATCTTGAAGTCTCCTCCTTGAGTTTCTATCTCTCTATCCCAGCGTATCCGATTGATGATTGCCCATTGAGAATAATGTTTCCTTCCTGACTCTATCGCTCTTAGCGTGTACTCTTCAAACGCTTCCCACACTTGAGGATTTTTCCTATGCCAATCCCACCAATGTTTCTTTCGTTCTTCGAGTTCTTCTTTAAGCTGTTCAGCTAACAGACTCATATCTCTAGATAGTTTTCATCCATGAATTCTGTCTCTTCAATATCTCGCCAAGTCCTTTCGATATTATCCTCGATTGGCTTACCATCATTGTCTAACCCATCCATGAGTTTATCGACAGCTTCTTCAAGAGACTCAGCCTCTACATGGTAGCATTGGTAGGTCTTTTCCAGCATGATGACCTTTACTTTTCTAACCATTATACTTTCTCTGAAAAGTCTATTTGATTTTCAAGACTTGTTTGAGCATCATCGCCATACTCTGTACCATGAAAGATAACAAATATCTTGTTGCCCTCATCATTTGTATAACGCATAGAACTCCCATCGGTGCATATATCTACCTGAGCCAAAGCTTCGATAACTTCACCCATCTCATCATAACCAATAGGATTGGTGCTTTCGATAGTATAGTTTCTTAAATCGACAGTCTGCTCTACAACATCTACTGAAAAGTTATATTCCACACCATCCTCTTTTGCTAGTTTTTTTAAATCGTCTAGCTGTCTTATTACATCACTCATCATTTACCTCCATAAATATTTTAATAAAGTGTTCTGCATCCACTACAACGAGTGGCTTTGTTCTGTTTCTTTTAATGACAACCAAAGGCTCATATCCCTTGCAGTTCTCAGTAGCTTGTTCATAAGCTTTCCATACATTCAAGGCTTCTTGATTCTTACATTCAATACTGTAGGGAAAAACATTCCTTGATTGCTTACCCATAATTATATCCTCGCCCTGACTACCCATAGGTCTTGACTCTAAATCCTCTTCGTCTAGTTTCAAAAACTCTACAAGTTTTTCTACAAACCATTTTTGTAAATTCCTTCCTTTTGCTTTGGCAGATTGTGGTTTCATAAACTCCTACTAGTAATATTTTCTGTCGCAGCGAGAATTTCCTGAACTTGCTCAAGCAATTCTGCTTCCGTTCCATACGCTTTTTCAAATCTTTTCTTGTTGGGATGTCTGCTTATCGGTGGATTGTGACTGCCATTCCTATGATGGATTGCACACAAAGGCAAGACTTTCATATGACTTCTTTCGCCATCTATGATGTGATGTATTTCTGCTGGTGTATTTGGATACCCATTATTAAGGCACACAATACAACCCAACTCCCTTACTCTATCCATATGTTTCTGTTCTTCTTTCGTAGGTGTCTTACCTTTCATATTGATGTATGACTAGGCATGATGTTAGCAAAGTACCAACTAAATCTAAGCACCATACCTAGCTTGTTCTCTCCTCTGTGAAACTTCTCTAGTTCGCCATACTTCATAGCCAATCTCAAGACTTTTCAGCTTCACTCGTATAGCTTCTAAAGTTCCTTTAGCTACCCCAACTTTAATCCTAGCATCCTTCAACTCTTCTGAAGCTTCAGCATAAGTCTCCTGACCACTATTAGTTTTAATGCCACTATCCAAAGCTTTCAGTTTTAAGACAGCTTGCAACTGTTTAACCTCAGCATCTTTCGTGTGTACTTGCACCATAGCATCTTCAATAATCGGTGCTAGTTTTCTAATCAGGTGTTGCCAATTTTCTATAATCTCTTCGCTCATGCTTCCTCCAAATATTTACTAGTTATTGTTTCTAACTTTTTTTATTTGTTTATCCTTCATCTTCTTCTCCTTGCTTTAATTTATTTTCTAATTCTGTTATTTCGTAAAAAAGATTTAATTTTTCTTTATATGAAAGCATCCTTTGTTTCGCCCAATCTATTTCATTGTATTTATTTTCTGCCCAACGCTCTAAATACTCTGGGTGTATTCCTTTTTCTGCGCCTTTCCCCATAAGTTTTTTGATTCTGTAATCATATTGTGTAGCAGATTCAAATCTTATCTCAGGTTCATATGGCATAATCCAACCTGTATTAAATATTCTGTCTTTCGTTAAGCCTATCTTTCCAGCTTTTTCTTCAAGTTCTTTTAATTGTTTATGTAATGATTTAATCTTCTTCTCCTAATCTCTTTTGTGTTCTTTTATATAATATTTCAGAACATGAAATACAATTTGTGGCAGAGTCGCTTTAGGAATTCCATATTCTTCTTCCATAATTTCTTTTGCTTCTTTTATTTTTTCTTTAACTGCATTTTGATTAGGATTTTTATAAACACTTTCGCTCAAAACCCCACCAATTAAATACCTTGCTTCTTCTTTATTCATTTTATTTTATCTCCTTGTTCAGAAACAAATATGTCCTGATTGTCAGACTTTATAGCTTGATATTTATCTTCGACTCCCATTGATGCTCTGCCTTCAAGCAATTCTCCTATCTCAGATTCAAAGTCTTGAAGTTCTCTGATAGTTCTTTGCTTGAGTGCATCCATTATGTTTTTAATTGTTGAATAGCTAGGCTCTTCTTTCTTTTCTAGTTCTTTGAATACAGTTTCTAAAACCTCATGAACCTCAAATTCAAATCGTCTTTCTACTATTCCATATACTCTATCGAATATCCTATGGTAGCCATCGTATGATGGTAGATTGCTTCTATGTTTCTTAGTCATCTTTACCCCCAAAAAAATTAGTTAAGTTTTTCTTTTCAAGAATTCTATTCCCATAAAGTTCTGTGAAAATTCTTTTGCCAATAGGAAAAGGATGAGGCTCTTGGCTATATGCCCTCCTTTCCCTAGAGTTCTCGTTGTACCAAAGCTTGAAGTTTTCTTCGAAGCCTATCTTGCTGTTGTACTCAAATTCCATAACAACTAAAATGGTACATCTATGTCGTTATCCATATCCAGAACAGAAGGCGGTCTGTTATCCTTTGGCTCTTCAGTATTAAACTGAGGCTCTTCACTTCTTGTTTCTGTCTTTGGCTTCATAGGAATATCAAGACGAGCATACTTATAATCGTTGCCATTCTTACTAGTCCTATCCCAAAGAGCGACTCTCAGTTCTGCCTGTTCGCCACCCCTTACTTTCTCTACCAACTCCTTAAGAGTATCTTTGTGTATCTCTAACTTACCTGTCCAATCAGGCTGTTTATCAGTCTTCTTGTAATTGTTTTGATAGATTGCACCATCGCTTTGCGGTCTTTCGTCTGCCATCTTAACCCTCCTTTATATTTAGTTCTTCGGCTTTTTCTGTAAACATCTTATCCAACTCTTCCTTTCTCTCAGGAAACTTTTCGCCCAATACTGCTATGTGTTTAGCATTAGACTTGTAGTTCCCTCTGAGTTCTTCGGTAGTGTCAAAGGCTGTGACAATCAAAGACATGCCCTCGACAAAAGCTTCCGCCCAACCCTCGTTGTATTCTGGCTCTGCTTCTTCCTTAAGCTGTTCTATCTTGCTAACCTTCTTCTCAGTTTTCTTAGCTGTTTTCTTTTTTACTTCCTCAGACTTCTTGTCCTTGTCTTCATCAGGCAAGTCATCCGAGAAACCCATATACAATGAAATGCCTAACCCAAACATAGCAATCGCTTTAACGAAACATCTCTGTTTGTTGTCATTGATTTGCCTAGCATCAGGATTAATAATTGCATTGTTCTTATAGTCCATAACAGGCAAGGTAGCAGAACGACTGCTCTCGCCTATGGTAATAGTGACAGCAACTTCACAAGTGCCATCATCTAATTTCTTTGGTTCGTGATACAGATACTTAGCATCAGGAAAGTTCTGTGACAGTAAGTACCATGCTCTACTCCATGAAAGATAAGACAAGTTCATCTTCTCTTCCACATACTCTGAGACATCAACTTTCGAGAGTGTCTCCCATACTTGTTTGTAATCAGACATAATCCACCGCCTGATTTGTGTAGTAAATATTACTAGTTTTATTTTTATCCATTGGCTACCTCCATAGCATATTGCTCACAAAATTGTGAGACATTACAGTAGTCTTTGCACTTACGACTCTCGCCCTTAACAAAGTCTACATATAAATCTTTATCGTTTTGTTCATTAATAAAATTGTTTACTTCCTCTTCAGTATTCAAAACACGAATTGCTCGTACTCTATTTTTCTTTAATACTCTATAAGAGTCAGCTTGCTTCCATCGTTCCTCGTCAGTACACAAAGGCAAGTCCTTGCTAATAAGATAGTCTGCATCTGCTTCTTGATGTGCCTTGACTCTAGACAAAATAAATTCTTCTTGTTCTTCTTCAGTCCATAACTTGATAGGTATTATTGATACCTGTGCGTTAGGATAATCGCCACCGCTTCTCTGCTTCTGCCTCTCAGACCAATCTCTATTGATAGTTATAATCTCAAGCTTCTTAACATCTTCGTTATGATTCTTCTTATACAACCAAGCATAACAATTCAACTGCTGTTCCCATTCAATCTTTCCTTCCTTCAGAGCGTGCATTACAGTCCATGAGGAAGTGACCTTTAAATCCCTGAGAGCAGAATCTTTTAATGACATCGAGTCAAACTGTCCTGAGATAGTCCAACCTCTTACATTCCAATACAACCTTTCTTCGGTTATCGTTCCCTCGTGTCCGATATTTGCTTGTTCCATTATGTAGTGTGAGGCTGTACCCAACATCTTCCATATCTCATCTGAGACATCGACAACCAATTCGTCTTGATGTTCTCGTGCCAAGATAGTAGGTCTAGGCGCAGACAGTAAACCTGTGACACTAATAGAAGCCTTGCCCTTAGAATAAGTATCTTGCTGTACAGCACGAACAATCTCTTCTGGTAAGTTATTTTTATTCGTGTACTTCACAGCTTAGTTTGTTCTCCATATACCAACACCGCTTTTCATCTTAATAACAGAGAACGACACATCAAGTCGCACAGACTTAAACCTGTGAACTGCGTTTCTTATTATCTTAATTTCTTTATCAATTTTAGTTTTGTTAATCTTAATAAAAATATGGTCTCCCTTATCCATGTTGGCAAGAGGCAAGTCGTACTTGATAGGTTTGCCCCTAACATTACGCTCAGGCATAGGCACATCTTTTTCAATTTCGTATTTCATAATATTTAATGTGTATATAATATGTGCATACTGTATCACATAAAAGTAAATCAGGTCTAGTAATCTATAATAAAAAAGTTTAAACTGCGAGGCATGGATTTTGGTAAGCAACTCGATAAGAAAATTTTGCAACAAGCAATAAGAGACATAGCTTCCAAAAACTTAGATATTTCTACAGAAGCTATTGAGTATTTTTCATCAGAGCCATTTAAAAATCTCTGCATAAAATATCAGATTGATTCTGAATATATCAACATAGCGGTCACGAAACTTTACGACCTACCTTTAATATCAAGAAAGAACCTAGCGAATGAAATAAATCGCATGGTAGATAGTAAGTGGTAGTAGGTATTAAGTAAGTATATTAGTAAGTTAATACTTAGTAAGTAGATACTTAGTAAGTATATAGTAAGTATATAGGAGAGAAGATGGAAGAGAAACAGATTATTCGCAATCATATTGATAGCAACCCAAGGACAGCAAGTCTTAAGTTAGGTCAATACAAACTCTACTGTCCCAACTGTTCTGACCAAAGAAGGAAGCACAAAAAGGATACCCCTTTGAGTGTAAACATTAGCGTAGATATGATTACCTATTATTGCCATCATTGTAATATTAAGGGAGGCATACCAAAAAGTGGAGAAAGAAACATGAAAATAGTAAGTGAAATTAAAGGTGAGACTAAGAGTGCCAAAGCAAACTTAGGTTCTAATAGTGACAAGAGCATAGTAAGTTCTAGTGGTGGAAGCATTTCTGATGGAGAGATACAAAAAAATAAGCTATCAAAATGCGAGGATAAAATAAGTCAATGGTTAGGTGAAAGAAAAATTGAATTGAAGACAGCCGAAAAGATGGATTGTGTTTGGGAGGAGACAAAACATTTACCAGTTATAGGTTTCCCATTCAGGGAAAACGGAAAAGTTTCTGCCTGTAAATGGCGTACTGCAAATGGTAAGAAAGATTTTTGGTGGACTAATAGTGCTAGCAGATTGTGGGGAAAAGAGGTTGAAGGAGATAATGTAATTGAAGGTTTGGTTATTACTGAAGGTGAGATGGATGCTCTTTCTATCAAGCAAGCTTTCTTAGAAGCAGATATGGATGTCTCTGTTTTCTCTGTGCCTAATGGTAGTCCGAACAAGATAACCGATGGTAAGGTAGACCCAAGCGAAGATGGCAGATTCAAGTATGTTTGGAATGATAAAGAACTGCTAGATAGATACGACAAAATAATACTAGCCTCAGATATTGATACTGCTGGAGATTGTTTAGTTCATGAGTTAAGCCGAAGACTAGGCAAAGCAAAGTGCTATCGTGTTAATTACAATGGCTACAAAGATGCTAACGAATTACTTATGAACACAGACGAAGCAACTCTAAGGAAACAAGTTCTAGGTGCAGAGCCTATACCCTTGCATGGTCTGAACAGCATGAAGCATTACTCGGATGAATTCGAAAGCTTGTACAAAGATGGTAAGCCTTCTGGTATTTCTACAGGAATTAAATCATTAGATGATATATTCACTTTGCAAACAGGTCAGCTTTATGTCGTCACAGGATGGGCTGGTCATGGTAAGTCTGCCTTTCTCGACCAAGTGATAGTCAATGCTGGCAAGATGTATGGTTGGAAAACTTGTTATGCTAGTTTTGAGAAACCGCCTTCGTATCATAGCGTACAGCTTGCACAGATACTAACAGGAAAACCCTTCTTCGAAGGCAACAATATTAGAATGAGTGAGTCTGAAAGAGACCAAGCTTCAGCATGGATAGATGAGCATATATTGTTTCAAGACTATTTGGATGGTGGTTTGCCTACAATAGAAGCTGTCTTAGAAAAAGCACAAGCAAGTATTCAAAGGATGGGATGTAGAATGTTAGTGATAGACCCTTTTAATTTTATACATTCAGATAAAAGCTATGCTCTAGAAACAGATATGGTTAGTGATATGTTGAGCAAGGTGCAACTGTTTGCCAAGCAGACTGATTGTTTGGTTTGGTTTGTGGCACATCCAAGCAAGCCATTCAACAAAGAGAAAGTAGGACACCCAACTCCGCTTGATATAGCTAAGTCAATGGCATGGAGTACCAAGCCTGATGTTTGTTTAGCAGTCCATAGAGGCAACGAGGCTGTCGAAATACATTGTACTAAAGCAAGATGGTATTGGAACGCTAAACTCGGCTGTGTTAAGCTTAATTATAACCCTGTTAATGGTAGGTATGGAGAGATTGAAGAGCAAGAAGACAACTTCGATTGGGATTTCTGAAGACATACTCATAGTCAATGATGTCGGCAATTCCTATTTACATCTAAGACACAAAGTAAAAGTCAGAAGTATTGACAACACTAAGGTTGGCAGAGCAATAGTCTTTGACCAACATATCATTGATAAACTTTATACCGAACAACTAATCAACGAGAAGCAACACAATGTTTGTGATAAATATTATGGATTAATTTCTAGGTCAGGAGTTTTTCCACAGAGTTCTGCTTCAAACCTAGACAAAATATTTACTAGTAATAGTTCTGCCAGCGTCAATACAAAACCACTTGTATTAAGCCAAGTTCAAAGTAGATTGGTGGAGGATTGTGGGAGTAAGAAGGAGAAAGAGTTTTGGAAAGTCATGACTGAGAACCCTGATAGGATTACTCAGTCGCAACTTGATAGCTTGATTGATTGTTCAGATGCGATGCTAAACTTCTGGTATCTTAGTCAGACGAGTCCGATTTCCTTATTTCAGAAAGCTTTTCTAAACCTGATTGACTAAGACTGTCTCTGCTTTCCCAATCTTCTAAGACACCATTAGCAACATCTTCTTTGGTTTCTGGTTCTTGGTTGCTAACAAATACATTTTCAATCTCTGCTTCAGTTAGCTTTGTTTCAGACTTGTTTATCTTTTCTTCTTCTGCCTTAGTAAAGCTTTCAGCGAATACTGTACGATGCGCTTCATGAATCAAATGAATTACTTGTCTGTTTAAAGAACGAAGATTTTTTTGTGCTAACTCTCTAGCCATCAAATAAGTTTCTTCATCACACCTAATATATAAATTTTTCTCAGCCATATTTTTTCTCCTTAATTAATATTATCTTCCTCATGTAAGTACACTATGTCAGGCGAAGGTTCTACCTCCGCTATCGCTACGCTTTCTTTACCCAACTGATAAAACCTATTAACTTTTAATTGTTCTATCGCTGTCTCCATCGCCCACTCATTATGTTTTAGTAGAGGTTCATCAAGTAATTTAATCGCATGAGCAATAGCATCTAACTCAGAGTCATGTACCCATACTTTGTGAACCCATCTTCCAACACTTTTTTGAGAAGACTTAACAAAAGGCTCTGGTAAATCTAATTCGTAAGTGTGTCTTACAACTGCATACATAATGCTATTGTAGAGAAATGCTATCAGTAATTCAATTTTAATTTAGCGAGGAGATACTAGTATAACAATTTGGAGAATTATCTTTCGTCTAGCACCTCCTCTTGGGAGAATGGTCATGAAAAAAAACCATTTACTTATTATATAAAAAAAGAGAGAGGCAGTCTATTACCTCTCTCAACTTTTAACTTTCTCAAAGGAGGTGATGAACACCTAACTTAAAAAATAATTATAACAATCGTCTTGTACCTCGTCAAATTTATTAACAGCTTATCCACAGAGTTATCCACATACAATTTTTTCTCACCTGTTTGAACCCAGCACACCAGCCTGCTTAAAAAATATTTACTAGTCATCGTTTTTCGGGGAGGAATTTAGACCAAAAAAAAAGCGGAAGCTATGCAGTAAATTAATACTACATAGCCTCCGCTAGTTTTTACTTCCTTGTTTTTTTTATGCTTTCGTTATTCTGAATTGTTCTTCGATACAGAAATCAACAAAGGTTTCGGATGGAGGTCTGAGAATAATCTCCTCCTCGCCTCTTGCATTGATATAAGCAAGCACCTCATCCTTCTTGATACGCTTCTCAAAAAGCTTGCAGTCTTGCAACCCTTTGTATCTATCTCTAAACCATTCAGCTTTTTCTTTGCTCAAAGTCCAAGACATATGCTCGTACTCTCCACCTCGATAGACTGTGAACTCGTCAGGTAAAGAGTCAAAGGTTTTCTTGTCTTCTTTATCCATCATGAGCCTTATGTCTTTCGTATCGTGGTCTAATATCAGAGCCATCCAAGCGACAAAATGCTCGTAGATATTCTCTGTATCAGTCCACAACCAACGAACAACCTCCCAATACTTTTCTTTTGAGAGATTACAATGCTTAGTAAATTTATGGGGATTACAATCATTTTTCTGCTTGTCATGTAAGCACCAACGAATAAACTCAGGCACTCGATAAGGTCTTTCTATCGTCATCAAGTAAGAGTCAATATCTTTTTCAAGATAAGCTTTCCTCAGAGCAACAACCTTCAACCAATACCTGAGATTAGTTTCATGAATTTGCCAAGGTATAGATGGATACATGATTGAAATAATTAATGGATGGTGAAGCATGAAATTACCTCGCCCTCCATACTCTCGCTTATGACAATCCCATGAGAGATTATCTTCGAGAGTATCATTCATTTCATCCTCGTTTCCATGAAGGTTTTGCATATGAGCCTTTAACTCTTCGAGCAAAACATCCTCATCAATGAACCTATCAATCCATTCTCCATTGACATCTACATAGTCAAGCATAGAAGTAATGAACACAGCATCCGAGTCGCAAGTGTTGTATCTACTCTCAACACTAAAGTGACCATCCATTTTGTAGACACTTGCTTGAGGCATGGTAGAGAAATGTTCTTCAATAACATCCAAATTCAACCATGTAGGATTAGCTTTTGAAATAAGACTCATAGCGCACCTCCTGTTTTGTGGACTAGGGAAAAATATTTACTAGTAACATTTTCTCTATCCTGTGCTACAGGTTTCTGTAAAACAAGAACTCCACCATTTTCATACGAAAGATAATAAGGTTTATCTTCCACCTTTTGAGTTTTGAAAAGACTCATAAACTTTTTATATAAAGTTTTCATATGCACCTCGCATTTGAAAGTTAAAAGGAACTGATTTCGATTCTTTTGAACCAACGCTTACACGCTCTCATATAGAGTCATCAGGGGAAAACACACATTCTCCCTATCAGTTTACTAAATTTGACCTCCATAGAGGCTCTCTCGCAGACGAAAAGAGAGGAGGCTAAGGCTTACTATCACCCTAAAAACCTCCTCTCAGAACGCTCATTGAGATTAACTCATGTAGATAACATCTCCGAATCCTAACTCTTCGACACCTTTGCCTCCATAGTTATCGCCATCCTTACCATAACTAAAGACATGGCAGATAGGAGTATCAAGCAACTCATCATGGTCATCTTTGAAGTAGCCTTCGCCATCCGAGAAGTGAACAATCAAGTCTATCTCATCAAGGTCAAGGAACTCTTCGACAGCATTGAAAGGCGCATCAAAGTTTGTGCCTCCTGACCCAGAGAAATTAATCTCTTCTTTCTCAGGCATCTCGTCACCTTGCTCAGAATCCCAGACATCAAAGTATTCGCCCTGTTTATTACGCAAGGCTATGCCTGCATATCTATTGACCGATAACTTTTGAACTTGAAACTCTTCCATGATAGCAATCGCCTCAGTAATGAATGAGTCTCTATCGCCAGAAGTAGAACCAGAAACATCAACCAACATAACGACATTCTTGATTGATGGCTCAATGTCCTTGCTAGGCATATGAATTCCACGAGCCATATGTCTTCTATGAGGCATCCTCCAAGTATTATTGTTAGAGGCAACCTGAGAGAACATATCTCTAAACATATCTTCCCAAGGTACAACCTGTTCAACCAACTCAGCCTTACGACCTCCGAGGTAATCAACACCAGAACCGCCAGAGACAAGCATCCCTTGCACTTTCTCTGCCATCACTACCTGAGCATCAAGCAAAGTAATCTGTTCCTGAGTCTCTCCTTCTGAAAGCTTAGAACCATCTTCGTTAGTCATGTCGAAAATACCGCCCGCCATCTGAGGCAACTCATTCAAATCAATCTTGCCTGACTGATTAGTCTGAGGAGAACGCTCATCGGACAAACCCTGACTAGTAATATTTTTATCAACGCCTTCATCCTCTGCGCTTCCGCCTGAACCCTGACCTTCGGAATCCTCATCAGATTCTTCATCGCCATCGCCATCGCCAGAGCCTTGAGTATCCTCTTCAGAATCATCCTGACCTTGACCCTCATTCTCGTCTGAGTCATCGCCCATTTGTTCTTGCATCTCATTGATAGCCTCTTCGAGAGCCTCATCATCACCAAACAAAATGTCGTAGATTTCATCCGCACTCATGACTGAGCCATCTTTTTTGACATACCTATGAGAGAGCAAACCACCTTGAGGCAACTGCTTTCTAAGCTTGTAAACAATATAGCCATTGATTGCATAATCAGTAGCAATATTCCAAAGCTTAGGATTTCTGTTCCCTCTTCTAAGGTGATGACCCCAGACAACATGAAGAGCCTCATGAATTAGGACACCTTTGATTTCCTCCATAGGAATACCGAGAGCAAAATCAGAATTGTATTTTATGACCTTGCCATCTGTCGCCATCGTGTCAAAAGAATTGTCTTCTTCTAAAGGCAGACCCAAAAGAATCGAAGCTAGACCAGATTCAGAATTCATTAGCTTGCTCTTAGCTTTAACCATGACTTCATTTCCAGAGAGGACACCATGTAATGCCCTCTTCGATTTATCGTAATTACTCATCGTTCCCCTCCGATAATCCGCTACCAGAGAAAATCTTGCCAAGCGTATTTTGATTTAAGCTTGACTTCGCTTTCTCCATATCCGCAGAGACTTTCGCTCTTTTAGACTTACCGATTTCTCCCTTGTCTCTCAATGAGTCAATGTCATTTACCGAAGCAAGCGAGCCAACAATAATGTCTATAGCTTTATCTAACTCAGAACTCTGATAGATATTTTTGTTTAGGTCTCTGACCCTCTCAACTTTTTCTTTCAGATTTTTGAATACGCTGTCTTTAAAGAAAGATTTTCCTGAGCCATCTTTCTTAAGAGCATCGATGATATTTTGAACAGACTCTTCGAGAGTTTTCTTTTCCTCTTCTAACAGAGACTTGAAGTTAGCTTCATAGTTAGAGGCAATAGAATTCTCTATCGCTGTTCTCTGCTTCTCAGAAAGATTAATCCTCGTATCATTACTAGTGTTATACGAAGTGAAAACATCTACTCCCATAGCGAAATTGAACTTGTGTTCAATATCAATCCAATCCTTGTAGTCATCTTCGTTAGCAAGCTTACCGAGTCTCGCCATACCTTCTTGAATCATACTGAGATAGTCGGTCTTAATCTCATTCACTAAGTCAAAGAATTCCTTCTGATACTTTTCGAATCCTTCCATTAAAAAGTCATACTTTTCATTAGAAACTATTCTCCATTCAGAAGTCATCTCATCACCATCAGTCCAAGGATAGGTAGTGGGATACAGAACTTTATTTCTAAATTTATTCTGTATATTTCTAAACTCTTTGTTGATGTCACGACCAAAGATTTTTTTGTTTACCGCTACCTGACCCTCGACTGCGCCATTTGTATATGCCATTTCCCATGACGCATCCGAGTCTTTTTTGATACCACTAATCGCAGACGAATAAAATCTGACCTTAGTAAAAGTATCCCCTATTGTGGTTTCAATTTTTTTCTTTTTCATTTTGCACCTCCGCATTTTATTAAAAGAAAGTTAAAAACTGTTTCATGCTTTTGCAATCTTCAGACCGAGTACCCACTCGATTACAGTTTGTGAAAGCGAGGGGGGAAAAATATTTACTAGTAATATTTCTCCCCACTCAACTCAAACTAAATTAGAACATCTTTATTTTCAGTATTGAAAACCGAAAAAGTTTTTGTGTTCTTTAACTCAGGCACAGCACCAACCACCGCTCTCATAAAGAAGATAGAAAACTCTTTCGAAGGAAAAGTATCTATCCACTTCAAAGAATTCTCGAAGTATTTAGGCTGTAGTTTTTTGTCTACATCTTGAATCGCAGAAACCAAAGCAACTGCAGTCGCATATTGAAGACCCAGACTCTCAGGAATATCGACCTCCTTACCATCGACAATGTCTGCAAGGTTCGGAATATCCTGAGACAGAGTAATGAAATTCATAAACTCTAATCCGCTTTCAATTCCAACATTACCCTGAGCGTGAAAAGGTAATAAATCCTTATCGCTCTCAGGCGTAGCCTTTATGACATCGGATAATCTCGACCACGCTCTCGGAGATGGTTGAGGATTAGTATCCTTAGCATCAAATTTCCAGAGTAGCTTAGGCATAAAATTAATGAACCCTAAGATAGAAGGATGAACCCCATTCTCAGAACCCCATGAGAGCCAATCGTTTACATCGTGCTTGAAATGTATCAAGGACACTCTGTTAGTCATATGCGCTAGCACCTTGTTAGCACCTGACCTATCGCTCGCTCTGTTTCCCGCCATCGCAATTTTCCAACCTTCTGGTAAATGATACTCACCTAATCTTTTCTCATTGACCAACTGTCCGAGAAGCTTTTGCATATCTGCTGTCGCTTGTGCGAACTCATCAATGAAAAGTAGACCCTCTCCTTGAGTCGGTAAGTTTCCGAGAAACGCTCTCCTCTGCTCACCATTGTCAATGTAAGGTAGACCACCCAACTCAATCGTCTCATACAGACTCGCTCTAAAATCAATGAAACCGAATTCATTTTTCTTAGGCTTGATTGTCTCAACGACATTTCTATCTTCTGCTAGCACCTGAGCGAACTCATTTACGATTGCAGATTTCCCAACACCAACACCCCCTAAGAGCATCGGAACTCTGCTCGCATCGGTTATGTTTTTCATTAGCCTCATAGCTTGTGATGGAGAGGCTTCCATCATTTTATTTTCTTCACTCATATTGCACCTCCGCAAATTGTGAAAGTTAAAAGAACTGTTTCGGAACTTTCGTTCCATCATCAGACGAGGTACACACCTCGTGACAGATATTGCGAGGGACAGCAAAGAGCCATCCCTCACAAAAAATTTTATTAAAGGAATTTGTTTTACATAAATGTTTTTTTATTCTCGTTCCAGAGTCGGATGAGTTAGCGGTCTCTGTCACTCTGCTCTATTCATCCATTCGTCACTCGGTAGTGACCATCATTTAC
>TARA_B100001093_G_scaffold511680_1_pt1 | contig 22919 bp, 20 predicted proteins | sample TARA_B100001093 | Tara Oceans TARA_B100001093 (sample SAMEA2623116) | marine metagenome | biome: marine biome (ENVO:00000447); feature: surface water layer (ENVO:00002042); material: "saline water (ENVO:00002010), including plankton (ENVO:xxxxxxxx)" | depth 5 m | reverse complement strand
TTAAAACAGATTATATAGATTTATATCAACTTCATTGGCCTGAAAGATTAACCAATACTTTTGGCCAAAGAGGTTATAGACACTTTGATAATGATAAGTGGGAGGATAATTTCGAAAAAATTTTACATTCATTAAAAAAATTAATTGATTTAGGAAAGATTAGACACGTAGGTCTTTCAAACGAAAATCCTTGGGGTTTTATGAAATTTTTAGAATTATCTAAAAAAAATTTACCTAAAATGATAACGATACAAAACCCATATTCTTTATTAAATAGGCTTTTCGAAATTGGGAATGCAGAAATATGCATGAGAGAAAATACAGGCTTACTTGCCTATTCTCCATTGGGATTTGGTGTTTTGAGTGGAAAATATTTGGATGGAAAAATGCCTAAAGACAGTAGACTTAAACTTTTCCCAAATTTGAGTAGATTCGCTGGTGAACAATCAATGAATGCTACTGAAATGTATATGAAAATTGCAAATAAACATAGAATTTCACTTACACACATATCTTTAGCTTTTGTTAATAGCCGTCCTTTTGTTACAAGTAATATTATTGGAGCCTCCAAGCTTATTCAATTAAAAGAAAACATTGATAGCATCAATATTCATTTGAGCGAGGATGTGTTGAAAGAAATTGAAAAGGTTCAGTCATTAATTCCTAATCCTGCTCCTTAAATAAATTTTTTATTAATTCTTCAATTCTAGAATATTTTAGAATTTTTATTTTTTTAGGGATTTTAGAAATTTTTGTGGCGTCACTCACAATTAAAAATTTAAAACCCAGTTTTTCTGCTTCGTTTATTCTTTGATCAATTTTAGAAATATTTCTAAGCTCACCAGAGAGACCAATTTCCGCAGCAAAACAAACACCTTTTGGAATAGAAATATTTATATTACTAGATAATATTGCTGCTAATACTGCTAAATCAATGGCAGGATCTTCAATTTTTATTCCCCCTGTTATATTTAAAAAAACATCTTTTGTAGCTAAATTAAACCCTGCTTTTTTTTCCAAAACAGCCAATAACATATTAAGTCTTTTAGAATTAAAGCCAGTGGAGCTTCTCTGTGGAGTCCCATAAACTGCAGTGCTTACAAGAGCTTGAATTTCGATCATTATAGGCCTAATTCCTTCAATAGTTGCAGAAATTGCATTTCCAATTAAAGGATCTTTATTGTTTGATAGCAGTAATTCGCTAGGATTATCTACTTGCCTTAAACCATCATTAAGCATTTCATAAATGCCTATTTCAGCTGTTGAACCAAATCTATTCTTTTTTGATCTTAATATTCTATAAATATGATTTCTATCACCTTCAAAATGTAATACTACATCAACCATATGCTCTAAAATCTTTGGTCCAGCAATTACCCCATCCTTTGTAATATGCCCAACCATGATCACAGGAATATTAGTTTTTTTAGCATATTTTAAGAAATGTGAAGAAGATTCTTTTATTTGAGATACACTTCCTGGGCTACTATCTATTGAGTCAGTTTGCAAAGTTTGAACAGAGTCGATTATAATTAGATCAGGAATAATAGAATTGACTTGTTGAATAATTTTTTCAACATTTGTTTCATTTAATATAAAACATGTTTCAGAATTAGAATTTATTCTGTCAGCTCTTCGCTTGATTTGCTGTTGGCTTTCTTCTCCAGAGACGTAAAGTACATTTTTTTGTAAAAAAAGAGAAATTTGTAAGAGTAAAGTAGATTTTCCAATTCCTGGCTCGCCTCCAATTAAAACGAGAGATCCAGGGACAATACCTCCACCTAAAACCCTGTTAAGTTCTAAATCTTTTAAATCTAACCTTGGAGTATTTGATGTATCAATTTCATTTATTTTAGCAGGCTTGGAAGAAGATTGTGTTTTAGTTAAACCTAAAGGATTTTTTTTTGGATTTTGAATAACTTCTTCTGCTAATGTATTCCATTCTTTGCAAGAACCGCATTGCCCTAACCATTTAGGGTATTGAGTTCCACAATTTTGACAAAAAAAAGCTGTTTTTAAATTTGACATATATTAAAAATATTTTAATCAGAATTTTTATTTAATATAGGCAAAAAAATAAAGGATAAAGAACCGATAATAACTATCATTAAGGTCTGTGATGTCCAAACCATCCAGCCAAAAGCTAGTGAATCCTCATATGAAATTTCGTATTGATTTAAAACAGCAGCAATAGCTAAAGGATAGGATCCTATCCCACCATTGGTTAGTGACATTGCAATAGCTCCTGCAATAAAAGCAATAAAAACAGGTTCAATCCCTAGGCTGTATGTTTCAGGCATACTAAATTTAACTATATAAAACATAAAAAAGTAAGAACCCCAAATGAAAACAGTATGTGTAAAAAACATAGATTTATTTTCAATTTTTGAAACTGAAAAAATTCCTTTTTTTAGTCCATCAACAAAAACATAAATTTTATTATACATCCCTTTTTTGCTATTTGACTTAAAAAAGAAAAAGGAAATTAAAATAAAAATTAGTAAAAAAATTAGTAAATTAATGTTTATTGAAAATTCTGGTATTTCTAGTTTGGATGAAATAGTTATTCCAATAAATATGTAAATCGATAAAATTATAACATCAATAACTCTTTCTGTAACAATTGTTCCGAAACTTTTTTCAAAGGGGATTTTTTCATAATAATGTATTATGCTAGCTCTTAAAACCTCACCAGACCTGGGTATTCCAAGATTAGAAAAAAAACAAACAAAAACAGACATTACTGAGTTTAAACCATTGATTTTATAACCCAAAGGTTTTAATAAGTATTTCCATCTAAAACCTCTTGACAAGTGACTAAGTATCCCAAAAAAAATCGATAGTAATACAAATTTATAATCTGCTTTAAAAATGGAATTCAACATGTCTAATCTGTTTTCTAGAGATGTATTTTTAAAAGAATAGTAAACAAGAAATAAGCCGAATAACAGTGGTATTATTTTTTCTAATGAGTTTTTCTTCATTTTTTAATTCAGAAAATTGTTTTCATCTGGAAAAATTAAAGTTGGATTGAATTTTCTAGCATCCTCAAAACTCATTCTGGCATAACTTATTATAATAATTTTATCACCTTTCTGAACTTTTCTTGCAGCGGGACCATTTAGTGTTATCTCTCCACTATTTTTTAACCCTTTAATTATATATGTCTCCAGTCTCTCACCATTATTAATATTAACAACTTGAACTTTTTCGCCAATAACCATATTTGAAGCGATAATAAGATTTTCATCAATAGTAATACTTCCAATATAATTTAAATCACAATTTGTTACAGTAACTCTGTGAATTTTAGATTTTAGGACTTCAATTTGCATCGAACAAATATAAATTAATTCAATAAAATGTTGTCAATTAATCGCACTTCATTTGCCTTAACGCAAATAAATGCACGATAAGTTTTTTTAGGATTGATTTTAACATCAATTTCTAGTGTATTTTCATCGACTATTTCAAGATATTCAACTTCAAAATTTATCTTTTTATTTATATTTTCAATTATTTGTTTTTGTGTGTCTATCAGGTTTAAATTTTTGAAATTTTCTTTTAAAATGTTTAAACTTTTATAAATAATTGAAGATTTTTCTCTGTAAGATTTGGAAAGCAAGTTATTTCTAGAGCTTAAAGCCAATCCATTTTTCTCTCTTATTGTAGGGCAAACAACTATTTTAACATTTATTCTTTCTATACTAACAAGTCTTTTTATAATTAGTATTTGTTGAAAATCTTTTTCTCCAAAATAAACGTTGTTTGGTTTGAATAAACTTAACAATTTGGACACTATAGTAGCAACTCCGTTAAAGTGATTTTTTCTAAATTTACCCTCTAGCTCTTTATCAAGGTTTTCAAAGTCATATACTTTTATTTTTGGTTTTCCATTATACATCTCACCTTCTTCAGGACTAAAAACATTTATGTCCTTTGATATTTCTTTGATTAATTTTAAGTCTTTATTTAAATCTTTGGGATAATTAATTAAATCTTTAGAACTGTTAAATTGGGTAGGGTTAACAAAAATACTTACCCAAACCACATCATTATTTTGTTTAGCTTTTTTAATCAGAGAAATGTGCCCTTCGTGAAGTGAACCCATCGTTGGGACTAACCCAATTTTTTTTCTAGATTTTATATAACCGTTTACTTTAACTTTAACACTACTTTTTTTAAAATATAGAGGCATTTAATATAATTTTAACATTCGATATAAGTGTTATAATTGATTAAATCTAACATAATTTTTGTAATTTTGCATTCTTTAATAATTTAGTTTTAAAGAAAGGATTTCATGACTGGAAAAAAAATACTTTTCGTATCCTCAGAAGTTATACCATATCTTCCCAATAATGATATTTCAACCTTATCTTACAATTTACCCAAAATGATTAATGCTAATGGTGGTCAAACAAGGATTTTTATTCCCAAGTATGGCATCATTAATGAAAGACGTCATCAATTACATGAAGTAATTAGACTCTCTGGAATGAATTTAATAATTGACGACATTGATATGCCTTTGATTATTAAAGTAGCCTCCATTCCTAAGGAAAGAATGCAAGTATATTTTATTGATAATGATGAATATTTTAAAAATAGAGGGTTACAAACCAATGAAAATAAAAAGTTATACAATGATAATGACGAGAGAGCAATTTTTTTTGCTAAGGGTGTTATAGAAACAATAAAAAAACTCAATTGGTCACCTGATATTATTCATGTCCATGGTTGGATAGCTTATTTATTACCACTTTATGTAAAAGAATATTATAAAGATGAGCCAATTCTAAATAAGCCAAAAGTAGTTGTATCTATTTATGGTAATGAGTTAGAAGGAAATTTGAATTCTGAAATTGTAAAGAAAATACAATTTGATGAAATCAATAGTGATACTTTAAATGTTTTTAAAAACCCTACCTATTTAGATTTATCCAAAAACGCAATTTTAAATTCTGATGGAGTTGTTTTTGTACACGATAAAGTTGATGAATCTCTTTCAAAACTTGTAAAAAATGAAGAAAAACCACTGCTAAAATGTGGATTTAATGAAAATTTTAAAGAAGAGTATCTTAATTTCTATTCTACCAAAATTCTCAATTAACAAATTGATGAAATACTATAAATTTATTTTTTTCATTGTAATTATTATAACCTCTTGTAATAAAGAGTATAATAATGTTGGAACCGATTTAATAAATAATGAGTTTTTTAAAACTGGTATGGAGGAAATTCCTGTTTTTGTTAAAATGAAAAAAATCCCACCCTATGTTGCTAATAATATTCAAAATTATCAGTTAGGAGTTTTAGAGGATAATATCTTTGGAAAAAGTGAAGCGATATTTTTAACTCAATTAGTTCCCGAAACAGCTGAACCAGTTTTTGGTGTTTTTAGACAAGAAGATGAAATTAAAGGAAATGAGAATAATGTGGCCGTAATTGACGAAGAAGAAACATTGAAAGAGGTTTTTTTAGATATACCTTTTTTTACCAATGTTGACGATAGTGATGGAGATGGAGTAATAGATTTATATGACGTTGATAGTACAGACCCGGAAAGTGACAGCGATGGAGACGGTTTATCTGACCTTTATGAAACTCAAAACGGATTGAATCCTTTAGATTCTGACACTGATGGAGATGGCATTTTAGACGGGGAAGATTTAGAATCAGTAAATCCAAATTCCGGAGAAACTATTTATGAGCTAGATTCTTTGTTAGGGAATCCTCTAGCTAAGTTTAAACTTAAAATAAGTGAACTAGATTATTACTTAAGCTCTCTAGAGCCAAACTCTAATTTAGAAACATATAAAAGATATTATTCAAATAATGAAATTGCTTCAAATTTTTCGGGTAAAATTCTTTTTAATGATGAAGTAACAATTAATTCGAAAGAGTTAGTTTTTTACAATATGGATGATCCAAACACTTCTGAAATAGATGAATCAGAAAATGTAAAAGAAAAACTTTCTCCTAGAATTAGAGTGTCTCTTGACAAGGATTTCTTTCAAAAAAATATTTTAGATAACGAAGGTTCTAATGAGATATCTGACAACGAAAAATTTAAAGTATTTTTTAAAGGCTTGGTAATAAAAGCTTATGATTTTTCTGATCCTCTACTTATGATTTTAAACTTTGATCAAGCAGAAATAAGATTAACTTACGATTATAAAAAATATGATAAAAAGGGTACTGAAGATGACACTTCCGATGATGTAATTGAAGATGAAGAATCAACTTATTTGCTTAAAATGGGCGGAATCAAAATAAATTCATTCAAAAACGATCCTTATCCTGCTGAGATTTATTCAGATATTAATGATACGATTAACAACCCAAAGTTAGTTTACTTAAAAGGAGGTTCTGGCGTAATGGCTGAAATAGAATTATTTAAAAATAATGAGGGTTTAGACATTTTATCAGAGATTAGATCAAAAGAGTGGTTAATTAATGAAGCAAACTTATCAATCTACATTGATAAAAATATGTTAAATTCCAGTGGAGGAATAATTGAGCCTTCTAGACTTTATTTGTATAGTATGAAAAATAATTCACCATTAGTGGATTATTTGATTGATGATACAAATGGCCCTAAAGAAATTCAAAATAAAATTATACACGGCGGCATAATTGAACTAGATAAAGACGATAAAGGATTAATGTATAAAATAAAAATAAGCGAACATGTTAAAAATATAATTAGAAAAGATTCAACAAATGTTAAACTTGGATTAGTTGTAAGTTCTGACATTACGAACTCTTTAAATACCGAATTATTCGATTCTAAATTAATGAAATATACACCTAGATCGTCTGCAACTAACCCCTTAGGAACTGTTTTAATTGGACCAAGTCCCAGTGATGAAAATTATGATAAAAGAATGAGATTAAATTTATATTACACCAAATTAAATGATAATTAACTTTATTTTTAATAAAAATTTATCAAAAACCTTCATTTATAATTTATAGTTTTTTTCTAAGTCTAGCCACAGGACATCCTATCATTTCTCTATACTTAGCAACTGTTCTTCTTGCAATTGGATAACCTACCTTATTAATTAATTTGGTAAGCTGTTCATCAGTTAATGGTTTTGACTTATCCTCGTTTTCTATAATATTTTTAAGCTTCTTTTTGATTTCTATTGTAGAAACTTCAATTCCTTTATCATTTGTTATACCTTCTGAAAAAAAAGATTTGATTAACTTAATACCGTAAGGTGAGTCTACATACTTACTACTTGCAACTCTGGAAATAGTTGATATGTCCATTTGAATTTTTTCAGCAATATCTTTTAAAATCATAGGTTTTAATTTACTTTCATCGCCCGAAAGAAAATATTCTTTTTGAAAGTCCATAATGGCCCTCATAGTTAATAACAAAGTTTGGTTACGTTGATTAATTGCATCGATAAACCATCTAGCAGCATCTAATTTTTGTTTTATGAATATTACTGCATCTTTTTGAGATTTAGAAGCTTTAACTGTTTCTTTATATCCAGACAACATATTTTTATATTCATTTGAAACGTGAAGTTCAGGGGCATTTCTTGAGTTTAACGTAAGATTAAGCTTGTTCTCAATTATTTCAATTGAAAAATCTGGAATTATACTTGAATTAATTTTAGTTGACTCTGAGAAAGCAGCTCCAGGTTTTGGATTTAATTTTTCAATTTCCTTAACGGCATCTTTTAAATCATTTTCACTAATATTAAGTTTCAAAATAATTTTTTGATAATGTTTTTTAATAAAGATGTCGAAATGATTTTCTATTATTTCAATAGCATTATTCACAGCTGTAGAAAGATTTTTTTTCCTCAATTGTATTATTAAACATTCTCTTAGGTTTCTGGCACCAACACCTGGAGGATCAAGCAAATGAATAGTTTTGAGAATCTTTTCAACTGAATCAATATCAGTATAAATACCCATAGTAAATGCTAAATCATCTACTAGATCTAGTAATTCTCTTCTGATGTACCCTGTTTGATCAATACTGCCAACTAGAAAATGAGCAATTTCAATATCTGACTTATTAAATGAAAACGTTTGAAGCTGATTTTTTATATACTCATTGAAACTAATTCCTGAAATGAAAGGAATATTTTTTTGCTCATCGTCTGCACTATGATTATTTGATTTTAACTTATAATCAGGGACATCGTCATCACTTAAATAATCTTCTACATTGATTTCATCGTCATTTATGTTTTCATCATTATAATCTTCAGATTCTTCATAAAGATCTTCCTCATTTTCTTTTCCGGTTTCTAGTGCTGGATTTTCTTCAATTTCTCTTGATAAGCGTTGTTCTAGTTCCTGAACAGGTAATTGTATCAATTTCATCAACTGAATTTGTTGAGGAGATAACTTTTGAGATAATTTTAATTGTAAACGTTGATTAAGCATTGAAATTTAGTTCAAGTAAAAATACGAAAAACACCTCGATGAAAGATTTAGACTTAAAATTCTGCGTTTTTAGGCGTTCTTGGAAAAGGAATAACATCCCTAATATTAGACATACCAGTAGCAAATAAAATTAATCTTTCTAATCCAAGCCCAAATCCACTATGTTTCACTGTACCATATTTTCTTAAATCAAAGTACCACCATAATTCTTTTTCTTCAATTTTTAATTCTTTAATCCTTGACTTTAGTACATCTAATCTCTCTTCTCTTTGTGAGCCCCCAACAATTTCTCCTATACCTGGAAACAAAATATCCATAGCTTTTACAGTTTTACCATCTTCATTCATTCTCATGTAAAAAGCTTTAATTTTAGCTGGATAATCATAAATAATTACAGGTTTTTTAAAATGTTTTTCTACTAAAAAACGCTCGTGTTCACTTTGTAGATCTACTCCCCATTCCAAAATGGGATATTTAAACTTTTTCTTTTTATTGGGTTTAGAATTTTTTAAAATTTCAAAAGCTTCAGTGTAAGTTATTTTTTTAAAATCATTATTTATAACAAAATCTAATCTCTCAAGTAAGTTTAATTCATTTCTCTGATTCATAGGCTTAGACCTATCTTCCTCTAAAAGTCTTTTGTTTAAATATTCAAGATCTTCAGGGCATTCGTTAATAAGGTCTTTAATAATAGATTTAATAAATTCTTCAGCTAGCTCCATATTGTCATTTAAATCATAAAAAGCCATTTCTGGCTCAATCATCCAAAACTCAGCTAAATGTCTGGACGTATTAGAGTTTTCTGCTCTAAATGTGGGACCAAATGTATAAACTTTACCTAGACCCATGGCTAAACTTTCTGCTTCAAGCTGTCCTGAAACCGTTAGGTTAGTTTCTTTTCCAAAAAAATCCTCGTCGTAATCAATTTTATTTTTCTTGTTTAATGGAGTTTTTTCGATATTAAGTGTAGTAACTTTAAACATCTCTCCTGCACCTTCAGCATCACTTCCAGTGATAATTGGAGTATTTACATAAAAAAAACCTTTTTCTTTAAAATATTTGTGAATTGCAAATGAAAGATTAGATCTTACTCTCATTATAGAGCTAAAGGTATTAGTCCTAACTCTTAAGTGAGCATTTTCCCTTAAAAATTCTAAAGAATGTTTTTTTGGTTGAATGGGGTAAGAATTCATGTCGCATTCACCAAGAATAGCTATGTTGTCAACTTTAATTTCAGACTTTTGTCCTTTACCTTGACTTACAACAAGATTTCCTTCAATTTTTAGAGACGCACCAGTACTAATCTTTGATAAGATATCTGAATCCGTATTTTCAAAATCAACAACACATTGAATATTTTCAGAGCAAGACCCATCGTTTAATGAAATAAACCTGTTTGCCCTAAATGTTTTTACCCAGCCTTCAATACACACTTTTTGAAAGCTTGGATTTTTTTTTAGTAAATTTTTTATAGTTAAACTATTCATTTTTTGAGTTAAAATTTGATGTGGAATTGTTTAAATCAAAAGATTCTAAAATAACACCTTTACATATTCCCAATGGAAGTAAAATCTCAATATTTTCAGTTAAAGCTCCAACAGTAATACCAATTATACTTCCAATACCTATCCAAAATCCTTTATGTAATTTCAATTTGATGAACATACTTGTTTTTTCCCCTGAATTTCTCAACTCAAATATAATGCAATTAAAAACTAAACAGAAAGAATTTCTTTCTCTTTGATGAAGTAAATTTTATCAATTTGCGTAATATATTTATCTGTCAAAGTTTGAATTTCATTTTCAGATAAAGATTTTTGGTCTAAAGAAACCTCACATTTTTTTATTTCATTATTAGCCTCTTTTCTAGAATTTCTTACACTAATTTTAGCTTTTTCAATTTCAGATTTTGCAATTTTGACTAATTCTTTTCTCCTTTCTTCAGTTAGTGGAGGAATAGTAATAATAATAGATTCCCCATTATTCATAGGATTAAAGCCTAAATTCGCAACCATTATAGCTTTTTCAATTTCTTGTAATTTATCTTTTTCCCAAGGCTGAACTGAAATAGTTTGAGCATCAGGAGTATTAATATTTGCAATTTGAGATAATGGAGTGATTGAGCCATAATAATCTAACTTAACACTAGATAACATTGATGGGCTTGCTTTACCAGCTCTAATATTTAACAATTCTCTTTCTAGATGATCAATTGAGTTTTCCATTGATTCCTTACAAGCTTCTATTATAAATTCAATTTCTTCCAAGATTAATTAATTAACAGTTGTTCCTATTTTGTCTCCTTTTACTAATTTCAAAAGATTACCACTTGTATTCATATTAAATACAATTATTGGCAAATTATTTTCTTTGCTGAGAGTAAATGCAGTAGAATCCATTATTTTCAAATTTTTATCTAATACGCTTTGAAATGATATTGAATCAAATTTTATTGCATTTTCATTTTTTTCTGGATCTGAGTCAAAAATACCATCAACCCTTGTCCCTTTTAAAATTACATCTGCATTAATTTCTATAGCCCTTAAAACGGCAGCTGAATCTGTCGTGAAAAAAGGATTCCCTGTTCCTCCTCCAAAAATAACCACTCGTTTCTTTTCCAAATGTCTAACAGCTTTTCTTTTAATGTAAGGTTCGGACACTGCTTCGATTTTAATTGCTGTTTGAAGTCTTGTTTGAACTTCACATTCCTCAAGTGCACTTTGTAAAGCCAATCCATTAATAACGGTAGCTAGCATACCCATATAATCTGCTTGAACTCTATCCATACCATTACTAGCTGCAGAAACTCCTCTAAAAATATTTCCTCCTCCAATTACAACTGCTACTTCTAGGCCTTGATTAACTACGGATTTTATTTCTTTTGCATATTGTGCAATTCTAACAGGATCAATACCATACTGACGTTCTCCAAGTAATGCTTCTCCGCTAAGTTTTAGTAAAATTCTTTTGTAAAACATTTTGATTATTTAAAGTAAATATAATCAATGATTTTAAAATTTTTTAAAAAAGAACCGCGTAATGTAGATTAAATAAATTATACTAAAGCTACTCTTTTAAAACCAATAACTTTTAATTCAGGATTATTAGATTTTACATAAGAAGCAACACTTAACTTACTGTCTTTTATGAAAGATTGATTAACTAGTGTATTGTCTTTAAAGAATCTTTTAAGTTTTCCCTTAGCAATATTATCTAACATTGCCTCTGGTTTTCCTTCTTGTCTTAATTGATCCTTAGCAATTTCTATTTCCTTGTCAATGGTAGTTTGATCAACTCCACTCTCATCTAATGCAATAGGATTCATTGCTGCTGCTTGCATTGCGACATCTTTTGCAATTTCTTCAATCCCTTCAACGGAGTTAGAAAATCCACAAAGTGTAGCTATTTTGTTTCCAGCGTGAATATATTTTCCAACATATGCTGCAGATAGTTTTTCAAAACTTCCTATGACTAATTTTTCACCAATAATTCCAGTTTGTTGGATGAGTTTTTCGCTGACTATCATAGAATCTATTTTTGAATTAAGAAATTCATCTAAAGAATTGCTTTGTAGAGCCAGCTCTGCTAATTCATTAGCTAAAGAAATAAAGCCATCGTTTTTAGCCACAAAATCTGTTTCACAGTTTAAAGAAATAACTACTCCCGTTGAGCAATCGGAATCAACTTTAGCTATTACGGCTCCTTCAGAAGATTCTCTTTCCGCTCTTTTAGCAGCAACTTTCTGTCCTTTTTTTCTTAGTATTTCGATAGCAAGATCAAAATCACCTTTAGATTCTACTAACGCATTTTTACAATCCATAATGCCTGCACCAGACATTTTTCTTAATTTATTTACTTCAGAGGCAGTTATTTTTACCATGACTTATTCTTCTTTTTTAGTTCCAATTTTTTTTCTAACTCGTTTCTTTTTTTCATTTGTTTTCACTTCTTCAACAGTATTGTCAACCTTCTCAACTTGATTTTTATTTATTTCTTCTTTCATAGCTTCTTTCTCATTAATAATTTCTTCAGCATCTTTTTCTTTTTGCCTTTCAGATAAACCACCGTTTATAGCATTAGAAACATGAGAAAGAATTAAATCAATTGATTTAGAAGCATCGTCATTTGAGGGGATAGCATAATCAACTTCCCTAGGGTCACAATTAGTATCTACCATAGCAAAAATTGGAATATTTAATTTTTGAGCTTCTCTTACAGCTATATGCTCTCTTCTAATATCAACAACAAACAGAGCTCCAGGGAGGCGAGTCATTTCAGAAATTGATCCTAGGTTTTTTTCTAATTTAGCTCTCAATCTATCTATTTGTAATTTTTCTTTTTTAGAAAGAGTTTCAAATGTTCCATCTTGTTTAGTTCTATCTATTGCAGACATTTTTTTCACTGCTTTTCTAATAGTAACAAAGTTAGTTAGCATACCTCCAGGCCATCTTTCTGTTATGTAAGGCATTTTAACATCAGAGGCAGCTTTTGCTACTATTTCTTTGGCTTGTTTCTTTGTTGCTACAAATAGAATTTTTCTACCAGATAAAGCAATTTTGTTAAGCGCTTGAGCACATTCTTTAATTTTGGAAGCAGTCTTGTATAAATTAATAATATGAATCCCATTTTTCTCCATAAAAATGTAGGGAGCCATGTTTGGATTCCATTTTCTGGTAAGATGTCCGAAGTGAACACCAGCATCTAGTAATGGTTTAATTTCAATTTTTGTCATTTTTTTTTAGTTTACGTTCCGTGTGATTAGCAATAAATATTTGATCACTTTGTAATCTTATTTATTTAGATGCTAAACTAATTTTCGCAATGCGAATTAGGACAACAGGTTAATTCAGTATAAATATGAACTTTAGATCCTTAAATCAAAAAGATTATCTTTTTGAGAATTGGAATTTTTTTCTTGCTTTCTTTTGACCAAACTTTTTTCTCTCAACCATCCTCGGGTCACGTGTTAATAATCCTTCTTTTTTAAGCACAGGACGATATTCTTCATTCACTTCACATAATGCTCTGGAAATAGCCAACCTAATTGATTCGGCCTGTCCATTAATTCCGCCTCCGTAAACATTTACTTTAATATTATAAGTGGTTAAATTATCGGTTAGTTCAAGTGGCTTTTTGATTTTCGACTGCAAAGTAGCAGTTGGAAAATATTCTTCAAAGGATTTACCATTTATGGTGTGTTTTTGATCACCTTTAGACATATAAACTCTAGCTACAGATGTTTTTCTCCTACCAATTTTGTGAATTACTTCCATAAATTATTTTAATTCATTTAAATTTATCATTTCCGGGCTTTGACCCTCTTGTTTATGTTTTTCTCCTACATAAACCTTTAAATTTCTGAAAAGTTCAGCTCCTAATTTATTTTTGGGGAGCATTCCTTTTACAGCTTTTTCAATAAGCCTAGTAGGATCTTTATCAAATAATTCTTTAGCAGTCAAAGATCTTTGTCCACCGGGATATCCAGTATATCTTATATATTCCTTAGATTCCCATTTGTTTCCAGAAAGTGTTATTTTTTCAGCATTGATTACCACCACATTATCACCACAATCTACATGTGGAGTAAAATTAGGCTTATATTTTCCTCTGAGAAGTTTAGCAATTTTTGAACACATTCTTCCTAATGTTTGTTCAGAGGCATCAACAAGAACCCACTTTTTATCAACAGTGTTCTTGTTTGATGAGATTGTTTTGTATGTTAAAGAATCCAAATTATTTTAATTTTTTAGGCAGTTAATTATACCTTATTTATTGGCCTGCAAATCTACAATAATAAATGAAATCTGCAAATGATGAATTAATAAAAAAAATTAATGTGCTTCATACCAGTTGTCTCCCAGACCAATATCAACAGCTAAGGGTACATTTAATTCGAAAGCAGTTTCCATTTCTTGTCTAATTAATTTATTCATTTCATCTATTTCTGGCTTAAAAATTTCAAAAATCAACTCATCATGTACCTGGACCAGCATTTTAGATTTATATTCTTTCAATTTCATTTTATCATAAATATTAACCATTGCGATTTTTATAATATCCGCGGCACTTCCTTGAATTGGGGCATTAACAGCATTTCTTTCAGCTCCTCCTCTAACTATAGGATTTCTAGAATTAATATCTTTAAGATATCTTTTTCTTCCCATAATCGTTTCAACAAATCCATTTTCCCTTGCAAAATTTATTTGATTAGAAATGTAGTTTTTAAGTTCAGGATAGGCCAAAAAATAGGATTCTATTAAATCTTTAGATTCAGATCTAGACAAATTTGTTTGATTGCTTAAACCAAATGCAGAAACTCCGTAAATAATACCAAAATTAACAGTCTTTGCATTGCTTCTTTGTTCTCTTGAAACATTTTTTATATCAATATTAAAAACTTTTGAAGCAGTCGAGGAATGAATATCCTCATTATTTTTAAAAGCAGAAATCATGTTAGGATCATTACTTAATGATGCAATAATTCTTAATTCAATTTGTGAATAGTCAGCAGCAAGCATTATATAATTATTATTTTCACAAACAAATGCTTTTCTTATCTCCCGCCCTTTATCAGATCTTACAGGAATATTTTGAAGATTAGGATTATTACTACTTAATCTTCCTGTTGAAGCTACTGCTTGATTAAAAATAGTATGGATTCTTAAACTATTTTCGTTGATTTGCATTGGTAGGGCATTAACATATGTATTTAATAATTTTTGCATTGATCTCCATTTTAAAACTTCTTCAACAATTTTATGGTCTTTTGCTAACGACGAAAGAACTTCTTCGGATGTGGAGTATTGACCAGTTTTTGTTTTTTTTGGTTTATCAATTATTTTTAATTTTTTAAATAGTACTTCGCCTAATTGTTTTGGTGAAGCCAGGTTGAAGATTTCATTAGAAAGTTTAAATATATTTTTTTCTATTAATTTGAGTTCTGCTGTGTAATCTAGTGAAAGGGTTTTTAGAAATTTTGAATTAATCTTTATTCCATTTGACTCCATTAAAGCCAATACCTTTAGAAGAGGCATTTCTAATTTTTCAAATAAATCAACCAAATCTCCACTTATTAAGTCTCTAGACAAAAATTCTTTTAATCGAAAATTTAAATCACTTTTTTCCATTGAAAGTTCTATTGGTCTTTCTATTTCACTATTTTTATTGAAAAGGGTGCGAAATTTTAAATAAGTTTCACACAAGATATTAAAGTCATGACCTATGTCTGGATTAATAAGATAATGAGCAATTTTTGTGTCGAAGCATTTGCATTTTATTTTAATATTAAATTGATTTAAAAACTTAAACATATGTTTTAAATCATATCCAATAATAGTAAAATTTTTTCTTTCAAAAATTGTTTTTATAAATTCAATGGAGTTAGAACTTTCGCTAATTTCTAAATAATAACTTTTATACGAACTCCAGCTGAAAGAAAGACCAAAAGTTTTATTTTTTAAATCCGAATTAACTAAACTAATGGATAGAAATTTCTGTTTTAGGATTTTATTAAATAGTAAATTTGACCCTAAATTCTTTTTGATAATTTGATAAAAATGTTTTGATTGAGAATCGAAGTATTCATTATTTTCTAATCCATTTGTTAATTGTCCAGGAGAGTTAAATAAATCATATTGAATTTTTCCTATTTCTTCAATTTTCTCATTTGCATCTTCATTAACTGAAAAAATTTTCATGAAATTTTCTGTCATTCTTTTAAACTCAAGATCACTAAAAATTTCTTTGACTTTATTTAAATCAGGGTTTTGAAATTTAAAATTCTTTAAATCATAGTCAATTGGAACATTTAGAATTATTGTTGCTAGTTTTTTTGAAAGCAGTCCCTTTTCTTTGTTTTGCTCAATTTTTTCTTTAAGTTTTCCTTTTATTTTATCGGTATTATTTAAAAGATTTTCCATAGAACCGTATTCCGCTAAAAACCTTTTTGCTGTTTTTTCACCTACACCTGGTAGACCAGGAATATTGTCAACAGAGTCTCCCATCATTCCTAAAAAATCAATTACTTGTAAAGGATCTGTAATTTCGAATTTTTTTTGTACCTCTTCAACTCCCCATATTTCTATACCATTACCCATTCTTGCAGGCCTGTATATGAAAATGTTTTCAGAAACTAGCTGGGCAAAATCTTTGTCTGGTGTTACCATGAAAACCTCAAAATTGTTTTTTTCGGCATTTTTCGCAACAGTCCCAATTATGTCGTCAGCTTCATAACCGCTCTTAACCAAAACAGGAATTTGCATTGCTTTTAAAATTTTTTGTATGTAAGGTATTGCAATCTTAATTGCATCTGGTGTTTCACTTCGGTTTGCCTTGTATTCCTCAAAAATTTCTAATCTATCGCTTGATCCCCCTTTGTCAAATGCTACTGCCAAATTTTCGGGAGATTCTCTTTTAATTAAGTCTAAAAGTGAATTCATAAAACCCATGATTGCGCTAGTATCCATTCCTTTAGAATTAATTCTAGGATTTTTGATAAAAGCATAGTATCCTCTAAAAATTAGTGCAAAAGCATCAACTAAAAATAATTTCTTTTTTGAAGACATTTAATATTAATTAAAATTATAATTTTAACACTTTAAATTTAAAAAATATACTGTGAGATGGGCATTTGTTATCTTAATATTTATTATAGTTGAAATATACGCATTTCAAGCATTTAAAACAGTTTTTAAAAATAACTGGACATTCAAAGTTTATTTTACCATCAATGGCTTAATAATATTTAATCTACTATATAGAATAATTGTTATTAACAATAATTCATTAGACCTTTCAGATGTATTTTATAATTATCTTTCTATACCATTTGCATTTGTTATTACATTATTTGGATTTAAATTAATAATAATTTCATTTCTCTTAGTTGAAGACCTTGTAAGAATTTGCATCGCTTTTTATAATTTCTTTTTTTCACAAAACGAGTCAAATAGTTTTTTTCTTAACAGAAGAAGTTTTGTAAGTAAAATAGCGATCATATTAGGGACCTTACCAATACCATTTGTATTGCATGGAATTTTTGTAGGGAGATATAATTACAGAGTTGTAAAGTATGAATTAGAGTTTGATGATTTGCCAGTAGAATTCGATGGGTATAAGATAACCCATATTTCTGATATTCACTGTGGAAGTCTTCAAAAAGCTAATAAAGTAAAATATGCAGTAGATTTAATCAATAAACAAAACTCAGAACTAGTTCTTTTTACCGGAGATTTTGTCAATAATAAAGCAAATGAATTAAATAAATGGAAACATATTTTTTCTAAAATCAAGTCTAGAGACGGGAAATATTCTGTCTTGGGAAATCACGATTATGGGGATTATGTTTCTTGGGAATCAGAAAAAGATAAAAAGAAAAACTTTTCTGATCTTTTAAAAGCTCAATCTGAAATGGGGTTCAAATTATTGTTGAATGAAAATGTTAAAATAAACTCTTTAAATCAAAGTATATATTTGGTTGGTGTAGAAAATTGGGGAAAAGGTAGGTTTAAAAAAAGTGGAGATATTGACAAGGCATGTGAAGGTTTAAGTAAAAATGATTTCAAAATAGTCATGAGTCACGATCCTTCTCATTGGGATAAAATATTGAGGAATCATAATAACTCATTTCAGTTAACTTTGAGTGGACATACACATGGAATGCAATTTGGAATTGAAATCCCAGGAAAAATAAAATGGAGTCCAGTGAAGTGGGCGTATAAATATTGGGCTGGGATTTATAATGAAAACAATCAATACCTAAATGTAAACAGAGGGTTTGGTGTTTTGGGTTTTCCTGGAAGAGTTGGAATTTGGCCTGAAATTTCTGTTATTAAATTAAAAAAATCTTAATTTTTAAAAAATGTTATTTTTGTAATAAATGTAAATATTTATTATGTCAAAATTTGGAGAACTTATTGGATTAGACACACCTGTTCTTTTAGACTTTTATACGGAAGATAACCACTCTTCAACTCTAATGCACCCTGTTTTAAGAGATGTTGCAGCGGCAATTGGTGACAAGGGAAAAGTAATTAAAATAAATGTTGACAAGAATAATGAATTAGCCGAAGCACTCAGGGTCAAAATATTACCAACACTTATGATTTACAAAGGAGGCGATATGGTGTGGAGGCAAAGTGGAGAACAAGACGCCAACACACTTATCAGTATTATTAAAGATTTTATTACTTAGTTAGAGCTTCTTTAATTTCCATAAAGATTTCTATTTCATTTTTTATAAATGTTTCATCAATTTCATAATCTTTTATTATGTTTATAATCTTTGTGTATTGAAATAAATTTTCAGTTATATTTTCCACGTACATTGTTTTTTGTTCAGACGGCATTTCACTAAAAATAATAAGTCTACTTTTTAATTCGGATGAGATTTTTAAATAAAGATTTTTTGAAAAATTAGTATTTCCAGACTTATAAATATTCTCAACAAAGGGAGTCAGTAAAGTATAATATTCATAATTACCATAAAGTTCTTTTGCAAAGGCGGTACTTTCTATATAATCTTCAATTGCCTTTCCAATAAAAACATTATCATTCGATTTTCTAACAGATTCAACTAAACTTCTGTATCTTTCTGTGTCTGTTATTATATTTTCTGCATAAGTATATATTGAGAAATTGGAGGTTTTAGATTTTGGTAACTTAGAAAAATAGTTGAGGTTTTGCTTATACTTTTCTGCTAAAACTTCAAAAAGCTCGTTTCCTTTTTTAATTTCATTTAGTCTGTAGTATGTGGATATATAAGGTTCTAAAAGACTGTAGAATCCAAAATAATCTATTGGCATTTTTTCAATTGATAAATCTAAAATCTCTTTGGCTTTATCTTTATCTCCATCATCGATTAATTGCACAGCCAATCTGTGAAGATTTCCTCTGAAAGAAATGCTATTTTTTCTTGTTTCAGGGTCGTGATAAATATTATCACCATTAGAGTTTCCCCATTCCCAGCCTTTGACAATTTCATACATTAATTTAGAATCTATTCTGCCTAACTGATAAGGGTTGTTTTTTGGAATTGAGGTTTTGATTGGTACTAATTTGTATACCAAACCATCTAACTGAAGATAATCTTTCATCCACAAGTATTCCGCATCATTATAACTTCCTCCAGTAAAATATATAGGTCGTTTCCAATTATTATTTGCTAATATATCTAGCATTAGTAGTTGATTTTTATAAAGACCACTTGAGGGTAAATCTATATCTATATAATCAACTATTAGTTCATAATCTTGCTCATTAACTAAGCCACTTTTAATAACATTTTTCTTATTTACTGGGACTCTAATTTTATTTGTTGGATAAAAAATCATGTTTTGTGTAAACTTTGGAATGTTGGACATTTCAGCCCCATATTGTTCTAAAAGATTTTTATATTTTGTTCTTGGATGATCACTACCAATCCAATTCATAAAATCTTTGATATTCCATCTGACCGAATCAATCAAAGCTTCATGTTTGACATAGTCTCTTACACCATATGCATATTGTTTATGAACAAGTTGAGAAGGAATTGGACTGCTGTTATAAGTCTTTTTTTTCATTTGATCAATATACCAGTCTGTAGCAATTAAACTTGTGTTAATCGTCCTTACATCTGTTCTATAATTTTCAATTTCTTGAGCGTACCATAACGCAAATGTGTCATTATCACCAATAGTAAAAATCATTGAATCAACGCCTTCTTCAATTGAATCCAAATATGCTTTTGCTAGCGATTGAGCAGTATATCTGTTTGATCTGTCGTGGTCATCCCAATTTTCAAAAGCCATTAAAAAAGGGACAAAAATTAGCAAACCAATTATAATAGGAACGGATAATCTGTCAGAAATAAAGTTTTTTAATTTTTTATAAATATGTAAAACACTAAGACCGATAAAAATAGAAAAAACGTAAAAAGACCCAACCAAGGCATAGTCTCTTTCCCTTGGCTCAAAAATTCGTTCATTTAGATAAACCTTCAAAGCAAGTCCAGTAAAAAGAAATAGAAGAGTAACAACCCAAAACAGATTTTTATCTTCTTTATAAAGGAAAATAAAACCTAAAATTCCTAAAATTAGAGGAAGCAAGTAGTATTTGTTTCTTCCTTTATTATTTAAAACATCATTTGACAAATTATCTTGGGGACCGAGTCTTAATTCATCAATAAATTTTATTCCACTAATCCAATTCCCCTTTAATAAGTCATATTCCCATTGAAGGTCGTTTTGTTTTCCACTGAAATTCCACATAAGATATCTCCAATACATAGAGCCCATTTGATATTGAAAGAGATATTTTAAATTGGAAAATAAACTTGGTTTTTTGATATCAAGATATCCGCCATATTGAGTTAAAAATTCATGATATCCTTTGGAATCTATGTCCCCTTCGTTAAAGCTAATGTTGAACTGATTTACAATTTCGTTTAATTTGTTCTCAGACCTATATTCTTTTTTTATCTGAAAATCAAGGTAGCCAAAGTAATTCATGTAATTAGAAGCATGTTCTGAACTCCACATTCTGGGTAGAAATCCTGTGTGTTCACTATTGGAATTAATTTTTCCAGACTCCCAATCATTCACAATAACATATTGATTTTTTATTAAATCTTTCTCATATTTAGGCTTATCATCTTTATAAGGTTGAACAGGGTCTTGACCAGCATACGCATCAGAATACATTGGACCGTAAAAAAGATGAGTATCAGGATATTGCTCTAAGTTATAATAAGCTAATAATGCTCTAGCATCAGAGGGTGCATTTTCATTAATTACCGTATTAGCATTTGATCTAATTGGAATCATTAACCATGATGAAAAACCAATAAAAACAAACATTATACACAGAAGAAAAGTATTTATTTTAACCCATTTTTTTTCTCTTGTTTTTTTTAACCCAAAATAAAAGAATGAAACAATTAAAATTGCTGAAAAAATAGTTCCTGAATTAAAAGGTAATCCCAAATCATTAACAAAAAAAACTTCCAGATATCCAAATAGGCCAAGGGTTGATGGTAGTAATAGTTTAAATATAAATAATAAAATGGCTACTGATAATATATTAGCAATCACAAATTTTTTTAATGTTGGAGAAGGATTTTTTTTGAAAAAATAGATCATTCCAATAGCTGGTATTGCAAGAAGACCCATAAAATGAACTCCAAATGATAATCCGACTACAAAAGAAATTAGAATTAACCATCTGTTCCCTCCTTTCTTGTCCATATTTTCCTCCCACTTGAAGCCTAACCAAAAAAGTAAGGCCATAATCATTGTAGCCATCGCATAAACCTCAGCTTCTACAGCATTAAACCAAAAGCTATCAGAAAAAGTAAAGCACAACGATCCAATGAGTGAAGATCCTAGAATTGTAATTGCTTTTGAATTAGAAATAGAATTATTTTTTAAAACTATTTTTTTCCCAATTATTGTAATGGTTAAAAATAAAAAAAGTATTGTAAAGGCACTTGCAAAAACCGACATCATATTAACCATGAAAGCTATTTTTTCTAACTCAAAAGCAAAAGAGGAAAAAAAAGCACCTAACATTTGAAATAATGGCGCTCCGGGTGGGTGACCAATTTGAAGTTTAGCTGAAGTAGAAATATATTCTGCACAGTCCCAATAACTAGCAGTAGGTTCGACCGTTAAAGCATAAGTCATAAGTGCTATCAAAAATGTTACAGTTGCAGCAATTGTGTTCCATTTTTCAAACTTTTCTAAATTCATGTTTGTTTACTTTTGAAAGCGAATTTAAACAATATTAGTAACTAAATATTTGATTTTTTTTTAAATATAATTTATTTGCCTACCTAAAACTTTATATTAAATTTGCCGAATATTATAATGGCCTATGGTGTAACTGGCAACACGTCTGGTTTTGGTCCAGAAGAGTCTAGGTTCGAGCCCTAGTAGGCCAACAAGTTTATTCTGCTTTGCTATTATATTCAATTCTTCTAGAAATTTGTATATTTGCACAGCATTATGAAAATTTGAAGGGGGACATTGTCCCCCTCTTTATTAAACATGGTTCACTTTGAAAGAAATTATTGATAAAATAGTTGATGAATATTTAGAAAATAAACCAAATCTATTTTTGGTGGACATTTCTGTAGACTACAGTAAAATTAATATTGTCATTGACGGTGATCTAGGTGTTAAAATTTCAGATTGTGTAAACTTAGGTAAATATTTAAAAAATAATTTAGAAGATGAGTTAGAGGATTTTTCCTATGAAGTTAGCTCTGCTGGACTTCTTTCTCCATTAGTTTCTCAAAGACAGTTTTTGAAAAACATGAATCGTAAATTAATTATACAATCTTTAAATGGAGATGAATTTACAGGATATTTATATGAAGTAAATAACGATAATGTAAAGATAGAATGGATTTCTAGAGAATCAAAAGTTTTAGGTAAAGGTAAGGTCTCGGTCAAAAAAAACAAGTCATTATCTCACAATGAAATTAAAGAAGCAAAATTAGTAATAGAATTTTAAAAATATAG
>TARA_B100001093_G_scaffold206970_1_pt1 | contig 22926 bp, 16 predicted proteins | sample TARA_B100001093 | Tara Oceans TARA_B100001093 (sample SAMEA2623116) | marine metagenome | biome: marine biome (ENVO:00000447); feature: surface water layer (ENVO:00002042); material: "saline water (ENVO:00002010), including plankton (ENVO:xxxxxxxx)" | depth 5 m | reverse complement strand
TGGGATCCTAAAGATGATCCAAGAGAGCCTGAATATTGGGAAGACTCACCTTCGGGTGGGTCTTTTTTATTCTATAGTACGAGTGTTCTCAGTTCCTATTAGTTTTGGATTTATATATTGTGTATTTCTATCATATCTCATAATTCTTCTAAAGTCATTCAAGAACATTTGTAGATATCCTTCTTTTAGAACTTTTATTTTTCTTTTCTTTTCGTTTAATTCAACTTCATAGATGTAGTTAGAAATTCCGATTGCCATATCAGAAACATCTATTTCAACTTTATCTACAGTAGTTTCGCTACCATTAGGTCTTATTATTTTCCAAACACCACCATTTAATTTTGTGTCTGGACCATCAATTTTAAACTGAGAGTCAACATTTAAACCAGCAGGTAAAATTTCCCTTCCTTTATCATCAACAACTTTATAGGTTTCATAATGATGTAAAGCATTTAGATTATTAAGTCCATACTTATCTTCAGAGTATTCATATAGTTGTTGATTTGTTAATGGCCATTGTTCTTTTATATTTGTTATTTCTGCCATTATGATCACAACATAATCTAATTCAGGATCACCATATAATTTTTCTGCCACGATATCAGGTCTATCATTATCATCAATGATAAATTTGTTAAAGATAGTAATATCATTTCTTAACCAATCAAGACTTTTAGCACTTCTAAAAAGGTTCTTTGCTAAGATATATTCATCAGAACCAATTCTATTACTTAGTGGTGTCTGATAAGCAACGTTTGGTAACTCTCTAAAAAATCCCATTAGTATCCTACTCCTGGTCCTGCTTCTTGTTCATCATAATCTTCTTGATAGATTGGATTAATTTCTTTAAATACCATTCTTAATTTGATTTGAACAGGTGTTCCATCGTTATATGTAGAATAAACTCCTGCTCCCGTATAGTTTGTAGTTAATTGTGTCAAAGCACATGGTTTAAATGCGTTTAGATATGGATGATCTTTACCCTGATGTAGATATCTAAGTAAGAAGATATCAGGAGCACCAAGGAACATTTTTCCACCTTCAGATCCTTTTTGTCTAGCTGACATTGACTTTTTAAAACTTCTTATAATATCTTTGACCACCATTGCTTCTTCTGGACTTCTTGGTGTGAATGTCATATCAAATGGGAAAGTTCTTAAAGCAACTCCTTCAAATAACAATTCAGTATTTGAGTTTAGTACCTGACCAGTTGATCTTGATAAAACAGATCTGGCACTTACATTTGATCCTAAAGCATTTAATGCTAATCCAGATACAGATGCTGTAAACGCATTTCTTAGATCAGGATTTAAACCAGGAATATTAAGATTACCTGTCATTGCCTTCATAACTGCTGCTTGTGTTTCAGCACCACCTTCTTGTCCAATAACAGCAGCACCAACTCCTAATCCTGCCATCTCAAAGAAATTCATTGTATCAGCACCCCATTGGCAAGCACTTGTATCATTTACATTTGCTGGTATTGGTAGATGGACATAATATTTTATTGCTTCTTTAAATTGAGAATCGCTGGCAAATCCACTTCTTAAGCGATCTGTCATGCTTTCATTTGAAATTTTTACATTAGCTTTACCTATTGCTTTTTTACCTTCAGCACTAGTATCTCCTAGATCAGTAAGACCTCCATCCTCATTTTCTATTCTAACTCCTAATCCTGCTCCAGACTTTGGTGGAACATATTCAATTGCTTTTATTAATAGAGTATCTTCACTATCTCTAGTATCTCTTCCTAATGGATAGGCAAAAACACTTCCCTTTCCTTTTGATAGTGACTGATTATTACCACCATTACCACTTTTATTATCGACATTTATTGGCTTATTATTAGCACCTTTCTCATCATTTGTTTTTGTCTGAACAAACTCAACTTTACCAGATTTATTTTTAATTATTTTTAATTCGCCTGATCTAAGACCATCAAGATTTTTGGCAGTATATGGACCTTTACCTGGTCTGTCAAATAATTGACCTAACATTTATCGACCTTATTTTCGTTGTATCAACTATTTAGCCTAAATCTGGCAAAAGGAATAGTTCTTAGCGATCTTAATTCTAAATCACTTACCATATACAATCCACCTGCCACTTCATTCCAAGTATAATTTCTAACTTCACCCCAATGATAGTTTAATCCACGAAATCCCCATTCAAATACTCCAACTACAGCAACTAATGGATGCTGATCATATTGAATATTTGGTGTTTTTGGATTATAGATGAATACGTAATAGTTTCCTACTTGAGGAACCTTACTACCTTCAGTTAATACATCTAATATATCTAATGCCAAATCTTCAGGATCTTCTGTTCCTATAAGATCTCTTAATACGGGAGCAAGTCTATTTCCTTCTCTTACATTAATTTGATATTTTACATCTTCATAAGAATCACCACCAGTTCTTCTTTTAGCTCTTCTTGCCATAACTTATACCTAATTCTTTTTCTGTGATGACTTTAAATTCTAATTGTCTATCAGCACACCATTCTCTTGCCTCTGTCCACTTTGCTTGATTTCTAGCATATTCAAATGCTTCACGGATATAACCTGGAGTTTGACGTTTTGGTCTTTTAGGTGGACTACATTGTTTTAGTGGCTTTACTTCAATAACATATTTTTTAATTTTTCCATCACTTTGTCTTTGCTTCATATAAAAATCTGGAAAATATCGGTGTGGTTTTCCATCAGGACCACGATAAGGTATAATAATTTCTTCACTTGACCATTCTAGAACATTAGTATTTTGATCACACCAATTCATAAATTTACGTTCCCATAATGACCTAAAAGTTATATTTGTAGGATCACCTTTATACTTTCGTGGATGAGATGGTTGATATTTTCCTTTGTAAGCCATCTAAATAGATATGATATAATAAAACTATTTAGAGTGCCAGCTCCATTTCCAAAGAAAATATCACAGATATTACCGACATTTCAGAATGTTGCTCAAACATCCAATTATTTGGTTAGGTTTGCTTTGCCTAGTGGTGGAGCATATCCTTTAACTACGCATTTAAGATCTAAGGGTATTGATGATAGATTTGATCTATCTGATATCGGATTATTGTGTAGTGGTGCTTCTATACCAGGAAGTTCTTTTGCTACTCTTGATGTTAGAGGAGAATATCAGGGTGTTATTGAAAAGATGGCACATACCAGACAATTCACTCAGATTGATTTAGAGTTTTATGTTGATAATAGATATAAGTCTCTTAGATTTTTAGAGCATTGGATGGAGTATATTAGTGGATCTAGTGGTCAAAGACCTCAAGAGAATGCCTATCACTTTAGAATGAGATATCCAGATTATTATAAGTCAAATGAAACTAGAATTATAAAGTTTGAAAAGAATCACAGACAGTTTTTAGAATATAAATTTATTGGATTATTTCCACTAGCATTAAATTCTACAAGAGTTCAATATCAAAATTCAAATGTATTGAAGGCAACTTGTTCTTTTCATTATGATAGATACATTTCTGGAGAAACATCATCATTATCTCAGAAAGCAGGTAGAGATTTGAATTTTGGACCAGAAGAGAGTAATATGTATAATCTTAGACCATATAATAATATGGCTGATGTTTTAAATCCTTTACGTGAAGGAATGGGTGTTAGTTATAATTGGCCAAAGCAAGTATCTTCATCTTTAAAGACTAATAGTTCTACTACTGGTAATAATAACTTGACTGACGCAAATAATAATTCAACCCCATCAAATACAAATTAAAAAAACTAGTCTAAATAATTTTACTGAGTGAACATATTATGCCTTTACCACAGATTTCGACACCTACTTATGAGTTGGTTATACCTTCATCTAAGAAGAAAGTAAAATTCAGACCTTTCTTAGTAAAGGAAGAGAAGATTTTAATTCTTGCGATGGAAAGTGAAGATCCAAAACAAATAGCAAATGCTGTTAAGGATGTTATTGGATCTTGTATACTCTCAAAGGGTATACGAGTAGATAAATTATCTACATTTGATATTGAATATATTTTCCTTAATATACGAGGAAAATCTGTTGGTGAAGATATTGAGATTATGGTTACTTGTCCTGACGATGAGAAGACACAAGTTCCTACTGTAATTCATCTTGATGAGATCAAAGTTCATATTGATAAAGATCATTCTAAAAACATTAAATTAGATGATCAATATACAATGACAATGAAGTATCCTTCTTTAAATGAATTTGTCAAATCAAATTTAAGTTCTGGTGGCGATTTAGGTGTTGATGATACCTTTGATTTAATTGCTTCTTGTGTTGACCAAGTATATTCTGAAGAAGAATCTTGGGCAGCATCTGATTGTACTAAGAAGGAATTGTCCGATTTTGTTGAGGGATTAAGCTCTAAACAATTTAAGGATGTTGAGAAGTTTTTTGATACTATGCCAAAACTTTCTCATAAAGTTAAGGTAAAAAATCCAAACACGGATGTTGAAAGTGAAATCGTTTTGGAGGGATTACAGAGTTTTTTCGGGTAAGTATGTCGCATGAAGATCTTGCGTCATACTATAAAATTAACTTTGCCCTCATGCAGCACCATAAATATAGCTTAACAGAGCTAGAAAATATGATGCCTTGGGAAAGAGAAATTTATTTAACTCTTTTACAACAGTATATTGAAGAAGAAAATTTAAAAGCACAACAAGCATCGAATGGCTGAACTATCATCGCCAATAGCAGGAGGAATAAGAGCTGTTAGAAGAAATGTATCTTCTTCAGCGTTTACGGGAAGGGCTGTAGCTCCACCTAATGATAGTATATCTGATAATATAATAGCTCAGAATAGTTTATCTTTGAATAATGTATCTCAAAGTTTACAGAATATATCAGGTCAAGTAAATCAATTAACATTTTCATTATCTCTTATTAGATCCAATTTAGCAGTTCAATCACAATTAGATCGTCAAAGAGAAGAAGCAGAGGCACAGAGAGAAAGACAAGCAGCACAACAAGGATTAAGAAAGGGAAAGGAAGGTATAATTGAACAAGGAATACAAAATGCTTTATTTTCTCCACTTAGATCTCTAGGCAAGAAAACTCAATTTGGGTTGGGTAAATTAGCAAATTTCTTTACTATATTATTAACTGGATGGCTTGGTGATAAGTTAATAAAAGCTTATGGATTTTTGGCTGATGGTAATAAGGTAGCATTAAATAAATTAGCACGTAATGTTATTGGAACATTAGGTACAATAGCTGCTGTTTTACTGTCATTTAAATTAGCATTTAAAGGTGTTCTTTTAACATTAGGTGTAATAGGTCTTAGGATTGGTAGGTTTGGTCGTAATAAGATTTTCATAACTCCTATAAGGATGCTTGGAAATATGATTACAAGAGCATCTATAGCATTTTTGAGAGGGTTGAAAAATCCATTTAGATCTCTTGGAAGAGGAGGTATTCCAAAACCTGGTTCTGTAAATCCAAAAAGTGGATTGCTGCAAAATACTCTTGGTGTAGGTTCTGCTGGACTTATTAGTTTTGGTCTTGATACTTATGCTGGTAAACCAGCAGGAGAAAGTTTAGCAGCAGCAACTGGTGGAATGACTACACTTACTCTTACTCAGTTACTTACTAGATCTTTAACTACGGCACCTGGATTCTGGCCAAAATTTACTGCATTCATATTAAACACTGTTGGTTTTAATATTGGATATCAGCAGGTAGATAACGCAATACAAAAAAATAAACAAGGTGTTACACCATCTGATGATGGTAATATTATGCCTAGCATGATGTCACCTATAAGTGATCAGGATTTACTCAACGAAATAAAATTACAAAAACCAGAAAGAGATGATTTTGGTACTGGAAGATCTGGTGCTAAATCATTTGAAAAAGCATTAGATGGTTATAATGATCAGTATGGAGAACGTATAAAAACTTTAGAGTCAAAAATAACACCAAAGAATGAAATAAAGGATATTAAGAATTTAAGATCCAAAAGAGATATGGATATGTCATCTATTGGACAAGAACCAGAGTTACCTCCAGTGGTTGTACCAATGCCCAGTTCTGATGGTGGTGGAGATCAACAACAGGGTGGAGTTAAAGGTGGATCCGCAACAGGATACCCTATGATAGCAGCAGTTGATCCAACAAATCTTCATGTTTATATCTCATATAAGATGTTTAATATTTCACCAGCGTTAGCATAGATATATGGCACAGCAGAAAACAGTAAGATTTTTATCTAAGAATACCGTTAGTATTAGAAAGATTGGGCAATCATTATCCAATGTTTCTAAATCTTTATCATCTGCATTTAAATCATCCAATTTTGTTAGTCAACAAACTAATAAAAATATTAGAGGTAAAAGAAAATTAATACGTCAAGATTCTTCATTTTTTAGTAAAAGATTACAGAATATTAGAAGGAAAGATCGTGAAGATATGATTGAAGCATCTAGTTCTGTAGGACCAACTAATTTCTTACAAAAAAATATATTCAGGAGTACTAAAGGATTTCTTGGTAGAATATTAGATTTCTTTGGTATACTTTTAATTGGGTGGGCAGTTACTACTTTACCATCAATTTTAAAACGAATTGGTCAATTAATTGGATTTATTAAAAGAGTAGTTAGTATGTTTACTGGATTTCTCAGTGATGTATTTGGGATTTTTAGTCAGATTGGTGGAGCAGTTACTGCGACCCTTGATCAGATTAAAAATTTATTATTCTTTGATGAGCAAGCAAAGATACAAGAGACTTTTAATGATATTAATCTAGGATTCAATAAATTAAGTAGGGATCTTGAACAAGAAGCCTTTAATATGACTAAGACTGACGAAATGGGTCTAGATAAAGCAGAGGAAATGCTTGGTAAGTTTGAAGATGATATGGGGATGGAGGAAGAGAAAGAGGAAGAGGAACCACCAAAAGAAGAACCACCAAAAGAAGATGATAAAAAAGATGAAAAACCGAAAGAGGATGATAAAAAGAAAAATGAAGTCGAAGGGACTAAAACTACACCAAAAGAAGAAGATTTAACTAAGAAAGATACTAATGAAGAATTTAAACTAGATCCTGGTGAAGATAGTGGTTTTGAAATGTATAAGGATGGAACATCAAAGGTTAAGAAAGATGGATTAGCATATCTTCATAAGGATGAAGCAGTTATTCCTGCTGATAGTGTTAAAACTTATGGTGTTGAATTTATAGAAAAAATTATTGCGAATACAGAACAGAGTAATCTTACTAAGAAGAAAGCAGCAAATCAATTATATCGCACTCTTGTTAGACAGGTACAGGAGGAGAAGGGATTTGTTACTGAGGATGAGGCTGAAGAATTATTTGAAGAAACTGTAACTAAATTGAAAGAGTCTCTCAAAAGAGAACTTCCAAAGATTGAGAAAAAGGTTACTGAAGTATTTAATGTGCTTCAGCAAGCAGAGAAAACAATAATACCTGAGTTAAAAAACATTGCTAAAGAGTCTAAACAAATTATAGATCAGAAGATTAAAACAAATAGATTACCACAAACTATATTCATACCTTCTATGTCTGGTGGTTCTGGTAGTAAACCAGCACCAAAACCAACTCCAAAGAGATCTAATATGACTCAGAGTTCTTCCTCTCGTGAAGCAAATAAATATATGTTAGCCGTAGAGGCTATTTCAACAGCGTACTTATAATGTCAGCAAAAGATCCATCACAATATGAAGATTTTACATTAAGATCAGCAGACGGATCAAATACCGTTGATCTTAAAGGTAAAACTGTTATGTTTGAATATTTTGAGAATATATTTTCACCTGTAATAACTGCTAAGGCATTAGTTCAGAGTACTGGTGATGCTATAGAAGGTCCAGAAGGAAAACTACAGTCAATTTATAATGGATTGCCTTTAAGGGGTGGAGAACAACTATCTTTCAAAATTGCTGGTAATAGTGAAACAAATCCTGGATTAGATTTTTCAGATGAACCAGAAAAATATCTTTATGTGGAAAGTATTACTAATGTTGTGAGTGAGACTAGTAAAGAAACTTTTGTATTAAATCTTTGTTCTAGAGAGAATATTACGAATGAAACTTCTAGAATTGGTAGAAAGTTTCCCTCTTCTGCTATATCAGATTCGGTAGAAAAAATTCTTAAAGAGTACTTGAAAACTAATAAAAATTTGAAGATAGATAAAACTCAGAATAAGTATGGTTTTATTGGTAATATGAGAAAACCATTTACTATTATTACTTGGTTAGCATCTAAATCTGTTTCGGCAAAATCTAAGAATGAAGATGATTCTACCGCAGGATTTGTATTCTTTGAAACAAAAGATGGGTTTAACTATAGATCAGTTGATGATTTAGTTTCTGAAAAACCATCTGAATATGAATATTTCTTTAGTGAAGTTGTGAAGAGTGTTAAGACTAATAATGATTTTAATATTCTACAGTACTCAACTGATAGAAATCAGGATTTGATTGGTAACTTGAGAAAAGGAGCATTTTGTAGTCATCGTATGTTTATGAATCCTATGACCTTTGAATATACACCATATGATAAAGGATTGTTTACATATAATGATTATGCTGGAAAATTTACTGCTTTAGGTGAGAAACCTCAAATTCCAGAAGAATTAAAATCATCTCCGAGTAGAAATATAACTGCTGTGTTAGATATGGGAACTTTAGAAGTCGGTGTTTCTACTGCTTTGAATGCTGATCCAGGTTTAGTTCAATCTCAAACTATGATGAGATATAATCTTATTAATACGCAAGTTGTTACTATGCTTATACCTTCAAACACTAATTTGAAAGCTGGTGATGTTATTAAGGTTGAAGTTCCTAAAGTTGATAGAGAAAAAAGATCTGATATAGATCAACAGCAGAGTGGTCTATATATGATTAAGGCATTATGTCATCATTTTGATACTCAAAATTCTTATACATCATTAGAATTAATTAGAGATACATTCGGACCACAAGAAAAATGATAGAAGAAAGTTTATTAAAAAGTAATTTTGTAGGAAGAGATGGTTTACTCTGGTGGGTAGGTCAGGTAGCACCAGAGAAGGCTCAAGGTGATCAAATCAATGGTGCTGGTTGGGGAAATAGAGTAAAGGTCCGTATTATGGGGTATCATCCTCATAGTTTAAAAGAACTTCCAGATGAAGATCTTCCTTGGGCACAGGTATTATTACCATCAACTGCTGGATCGGGTAAAGGTGGTAGAGCAACTAGTGTTAAATTATCACCAGGTGATAATGTTATGGGATTCTTCATGGATGGTGAAGATGCTCAACTTCCTGTAATTTTTGGTATTCTTGGTAGTTCAAGATATGCTCCAGTTCAAGATTATGCTGGACCATTCCAACCATATACTGGATTTACAAGTAAGATTGAAGAACCTAATGTTCTTTTTACTAAGATTCAATCTAATGAGATGAATGCTTCAACTAATGAATCTCCTAGATTATTACCACCAGAGACGGTTAATAAATTAAAGTCTACTTTGAAGAGAGAAATAAAAGGTGCTTCAAGTAAGTTAGGTCAGACTATTACATTTGCTGGTGGTCCTCCAGAGGGTGCTATAAATGAAATATCTAATGAATTGGAGAATGTTGTAAGTGATATAAAAGCATCTGGATTAACTGGTAGTGCTCTTAAAGGTAGACTTGATAGTGCAGCGTCTGAAATGATGTCTAGTGCCACTAAATTAAGTGGTATGATGACTAAAAATTTAGTAGATAATGGATTGGTTGGGCAAATACAGGGTGGATTGGATAAAGTATACAAAACAACTTATGCTACTACTCTAGCTGCCACTGGTAAAGATAATTTAGCTAAAGTTGCTGGTGCTAAAGCACAAGCATCATTAATACCAATGATTCAAGGTGTAGAGGATGCTATTCCATGTGTGGGTCAGAAAATACTTGGATCACTTAAGAATACAATTAAGGGATTATTGAGTAAAATTGCTGAGAATGTAACTAATTTTGCTAAATGTGTTGCTCAACAATTTGTTGGTGGTATAATGAATGATATTATTGGTGGTATAACAAAAGGATTTGCTAATCCTTTGGGTGGAATTACTGATCTATTAGGTGGATTTGATGTTGGTGGATTTTTAAGGGGTGGTGCTAAGAAATTAATGAATCTTAGTAATATATTTAAGTGTAATTCAAAGCAAGAATATGATTTTGGTATAAAGGAGTGGGTCGTTGGTAAGGGACCTAAAAATGCTATTGATCTTGGTGTTGATGCTATTCTAGATCTTGCTAATGTTGCTGATGGACTGACTGGAGGAATAGTTGGTGGAGCACAGGGTTTAAGTATAGCAACTGGTTCTTTGGGTGTATTTGATTTCTTAAATCCAAGTGTTAATGTTCCTGGTAATAAGAGTCCTCTTGGTGAGTGTTATGCTGGACCTCCTACTAAATGTGGTGGATTAAAGATTGAGATATTTGGTGGTGGTGGTGCTGGAGCAATAGGAAAGGCAATTTTAGGATCTATTGTTAATGATGAAGCTGGATCAACTGGTAGTATTATTGGAATAGATTTATTAAGTGGTGGAATTGGATATCAGTCACCACCATTTATTGAAATTACTGATGATTGTAAACAAGGATATGGTGCGATTGCTAGGACTGAAATAGATGAGGATGAAGATTCTCCTACTTATGGTCAAGTCACAGATGCTTATATTGTTACTCAAGGTGAGAACTATCCTGTTCCAGAACCAGAATTGGAATCTAAACCACCTTATGTTGTAGATCATGTGGTTGTAGTGAAACCAGGTATTGGATATACTTCAACAGATTCATTTACTGATAATGATGGAAATACTTATAAACCTTACATCGATAATTCTGGAAGAATAGTTAGATTATCTCCACCTGATCCTGAAAAGTTTAGTGTAAAGAATGTTGAACAGTTGCCTAAGATTAAAATAGTAAGTGAAACTGGATCTGGTGCTATACTAAAACCATCATTAAAACCTAGACCAACTTATCAGGGTGAAGTCAAAGAAGTAATCGATTGTATTAGTTAAGATAAATAACTATTACGAGAACATAAGATATGGCAGAAAGACCCTCTGATATACAAAACTGGCAAAAGAGGCAATTTATTTCCTTTAGCCCAAATTTTAGGATTGACGCTGGAAATCCTCAGATGGGTCTTAATGGGGAGATGGTGTATAATTTATTTGGGGCAACTGATAGTGGTGATACTAATATAATGGGACTCCAGAATGGAGGTAATTTTCAATTATTTAATGATAAGGCTATAGAGATATATGGTAATCAAGAAGGTAAGGGTGGTGTTGGTATTACTTTATGTACTTTTAATGGTGGACAGATAGCACTTACTGCTAAAGGTGGTGGAGAAGTTTTAATTAAAGGTAGAAAAATAGTTCTTGAAGCAGAGGATATTGAAATTAGATCATCCAATACTTTACAACTTGGAGAACCAGGATGTAGTAGTGTTGACATATATGGAACTAGGATTCATGGACATGGAGTAACTGGTAATTATTTTATAAGACAGTTATCTGGTGGAAGTCTATTACAAAGAGCATATGCTAATAGTCATTGTCAAGAGGATCTGCCAACATGACATTTCCACAGTACGATGATCAGAGTCAAAATAGATTCCATAAAGTTACTGAATTCAGTAATGATGTATATGTTCATGGAAAATTATATGCTGATCTAGTTGGTGGGTTAAGTGGTGATGGTGGAGCATTAAGTGTTGATGATTTAATTGTCAATAATAATGCTACTTTTAATGGTGATGTAAGAGTAAATGCTGAGATAGATACGGATTATCTAACAGTAAGGCATAGACTTAATGTAGGTGTAGGTGGAACGGTTGTTACCATCATATCTAAACCAAAAAACGCTGATGATGGACAATTTGGACCAAGAGTTGGTATAGGTACTACACAACCAGATGCTTTATTTCAAGTTAGTGCTGGATCTACATCATTCTCTGTTACTCATGATGGTGATGTTGGAATCGGATCTACCCAACCAAGAGTACAATTTGAATCTAGAGGTCTTAGTTGGTTAGGTAATAAATGTTTAACTGTTACAGTAGATCCATGTAGAGTTGGTATAGGAACAACTTTACCTGTAGGTAAGTTTCAAATTAATGATACTCCTCTTGAAACATTCTTTGTTAATAGTAGTGGTGTAGTTGGAATAGGATCTGAAGAACCAGGAACGGTTCCTTTATATGATTCAAATGCGAATGGAATAATAAAACTTGATATTAATGGTAGTGTTCATATACAAAGAAATATAATTGATTCTGCTAATTCTCCAGGAGTTAATGGTTATTATTTAAATAGGGATGCTACTGGTATTAGATGGATAGAAGCATCACCTATTGATCAAGAAGGTATTTTAATACAGGATGAAGGTACATATGTTCCTGTAGGATCTGGAACTAATAGTGGTGTAGGTCAAATAGAATGGACAGCACCAGGACTTTATAGTTGGACATGTCCTCTTGGAGTAACTCAGGTTTCTGTTTTATGTATTGGTGCTGGTGGAGGTGGATCTAATGTAGGTAATAATGTTACTACCTACACTGGACGAGCTGGTGGAGGTGGTGCTCTTGCATTTGCTAATAATGTATCAGTAACACCAGGAACAGTTTATACTATTAGAGTTGGTGCTGGTGGTGCTGGTGCAATAGCACCAGTTCCTGCTTATAGTAATTATTCTGGACAAGATGGTGGTAATAGTTTCTTCTCTGATAGTGTTACTAATTTTTGTGAAGCTGGTGGTGGTGAAGGTGGTGATTCTGCTAGTTATTCTAATAATCTAACTAAGGGTAAAGGTGGTCAAGTAATCACTGGAACTGGTGGTGATGGTGGTGATGGTGGACAGGGATCCTCAAATACTACAGTAGGTGGTGGTGGAGCTGGTGGTTATAATGGAGCTGGTGGAGGATCAGGTTGGAGTGCAACTGGTAATCCTGCTGCTGCTGGTAGTGGTGGTGGAGGTCAAGGTGGAGCTGGTGGTTATGGTGCTGGTGGTGGAGGAGGTGTAGGTTTATATGGACTAGGATCTGATGGTGCTGGTGGTCAAAGTGCTAATAATGGTGGTAATGGTGGAGGTGGAGGATCAGGTGGTGTTGATGGTGGTGATGCTTCTGTGCCAAATGTATCTTATGGTCCTGGTGGTATTGGTGGAGCCTATGGTGGCGGTGGTGGTATGGGATACCATGATAGAGATGTATATGGAAATGGTGGAATTCATCAAGGTCCTGGTGGTCCTGGTGCTGGTGGTGCTGTTAGAATTATGTGGGGTGCTGGAAGATCTTATCCAAGCACTTTAACAACTAATCAATCTGGTGGATCAAATCAATCTCAGTTATATTCAGTTATTAACTTTAAGGAATTTAATAGTTTAGGTATAGGAACAGATACATTAACTCCTATACAGAATCCTCAGAACCCCACAATGATTGTGGATGTCAATACACAAAGTTATTGGGGATATAATGGAACAGGACCTAATGCTCCTATCTTTAGATTATCTAAGGTTGGTGTTCAAAATAATAATCCATCATATGACTTAGATATATCAGGAACTTTACATGCTACTGATAATGTTAAATTTGATTCTCAATTAGAGGTAGATGGTGATACATTCTTAAATTCTAAGTTAGATGTAGATGATGCTACCACATTAAATGCTACACTTGATGTTGATGGTGGAACAACACTTAATAGTACTCTTGATGTTGACGGTGCTACAACTCTCAATAATACACTTGACGTAGATGGATTAGCAACATTTAATGAATCTACTGATGCTAGTAGTCCTACAAGTGCTTCTGTTCAGTTGGATGGTGGTTTAGGTGTTGTTAAGAAGGTACATATTGGTGGAAAGGTAACAGTTGATGATCCTACACAATCAACAGATAAGGATACTGGATCTATAGTCACTGAAGGTGGTGTTGGTATTGAGAAGAATTTAAATGTTGGGTTGAATGCGAAGATATTCGGATCTTTAGAATTAGAAAGTTCTCTAATTGATTATCACAATCTTGTTCCTAATCCTGCTACAGGTAAGAATGATTGGAGATTATCTTCTATTGGTGTTGGTGTTTCTTGGAGACCATCTGGAGTAGAAACAGAGAATATAATTTACGTGACAAGAGATGGTAATGATAATAATAGTGGTTTCTTGGAAGGTGATGCTGTAAGAACAATTGGTAAGGCTGCTGAGATAGCAAAAGAAGGAGATACAATTAAAATCAGATCTGGTGTTTATAATGAAAACAATCCTATTGGTTTAAGAACAGATGTTACTATAACTGGTGAAGATTTAAGATTAGTTACTATTGTTCCTGATAATCCAACAAAAGATGTTTTCCATGTCAGAAGAGGTTGTTTAATTGAAAATCTAAACTTTGCTGGAACAAGTCATGCTACAGGTCATGTTGGTTGTGGTGCGGTTGCTTTCCCACCAATTCAAGCATCTATAAGTTCTGGAACAGATTTCCAAGCAGTCACTGGATACACTGTGCTTGGACCCGCTAATGAGGGAGAAAGTGGTAGATGGAGATCGCCTTATGTAAGAAACTGTACTAACTTTATGACTGGTAGTATTGGTATGAAGATTAATGGTGATCATGCCGATGCCAATTTTACTGGTACTAATAATCTAGGACAAGATATTAAGAGTATGGTTTGTGATTCATTTACACAATATAATGAAGCAGGTATTGGTGTTTCTCTTACAAACAATGCTTATGCTCAGTTAGTTTCTATCTTTACTATTGGATGTGACATTGGTATTTCATGTAAGACTGGTGGACAATGTGATTTAACAAACTCTAACTCATCCTTTGGTAACTTTGGATTAGTTGCTGATGGTGTTGGTGATATTGAATTTACTGGATCCACGAATACTGCTATAAATGGTGAATCCGATGCTGTTATTATAGATCAAATAAAAGATATTGATAATAATTATAGAACTCCTTTTGATGGGCAGGGTGCTTATTTCCATCTAGATATGAGTGATTATAATGATACAGCATCAACAGCACAAATAACTCAACCAATGCAGTTGGTTAGGAGTATTAAGATTACTAATGCTGGAAGTCCAGGTGATTATAGTCCTTCTTCTCCACCAATTGTTACTGCTTCTTTACCAGAAGGTCCAGAAGCAATATTTGCTGAGTTTTCTCCTAATGTAGCTGCTGATGGAACTCTTGAATCAGTTGATGTTATTGCTAGTGGTAGAAATTTCTTACCCACTCAGACTGTAACAATCAGTATTTCTGGTAGTGGATCGGCAATTGCTGAAGCAAATATGGATCCAATTTACTTTACTATAAGTGAGTCTACGGATAGTGCTAATAGTGGAACTGGTACAGGAACTGTTACATTTAATGAGTTCATTCCATATCCTGTTAAATCTGGGGTAACAGTTGAGTTTGTGAGGTTGAGTAGGATTATTACCAGTTCACATTCATTTGAATATATTGGTGCTGGTACAGACCTAAATACAGCTAACCCATTCCAAGGTGGAAAACCAATTCCAGAAAATGAAGTTGTTGCCATTAATGGTGGTCAAGTTCCTTTCACAAGTACGGATCAAAAAGGTAATTTTAGAATTGGTGACGGTTTGACAATTGATCAAACTACGTCTACAATACGAGGAAGGGATTTCAATAGAGCAATACAAGCACAATTAACACCATTAATATTAGCATTGAAATAAATGGCAATAGCACCAGTAAATAAGTTTATTAATATTTCTGTTCCTGTAGCACCTGGAGCACAAAAACTTTATGAAGTTCCTACAGGAACTACTTCACTATTGCTTTATGCACAAGTTGCTAATGTGGGAATAAACACATACCCAACAGTTACTTTTCTTCAGAGAAGAGAACAAAGAAGCACTGGAAATACGAGAGATATAAGAGCTTTAAAGGATGTAGAAATTCCACCTAATGATGCTGTTATATTAGTTGATGGTAGAATGGTGTTAGAGAAGACACCTTTGGTATTAGATAAGATTTATATTATAGGAACTCAGGAGAATGTTGGTATTATCACAGGCGTTACCTATGATGAACCAACAGGAATTGCCACAGTTATGTGTAAAGCTAATCATAACTTTAGTGTTAATGATCCAGTTACTATGGGTGGAATTTATTTCACTTGTACTGGTAGTACAGGAATAACCACTAATATATTCCCAGATCCTCAACAATCATATAATGTTGTAAGTATTGTTGATAGTGTTGGAACATCTAAAACTTTTACTGCTCATATTGGTAGTTCTAAAGGTTATGATCATGTATATGAACCAGCAAAACACAGATTTGTTCGTGCTTTACCTGGAGCACTTGAAGTAGTTTCTACAACACAAACAACTAGTCCACAGATAGGACAGACTACATTAACTGCTGGTACTGGAACATTATATAATCCTACTACGGGTGTAATGACTGTTCAAACCACAGGTGCTCATGGATTATCTGATGGTGATTTTATTAAGATTCTTGATAATACCATTACATTTACATGTAATGCTGGTCAAACAGAACATACTTATGCTGGAGGAACAGCAGTAAACGCTGTTATTATAAATGAAGCTTCTACTCCAGTTCAAAAAGATGTAACTAATGCTACCTATGAACCTCTGACTGGTGAGTTAGTTTTGACTATTGGATCTCATATCTATACAACTAGTGATACTTGTACAATTTCTACAGAAGCAATCAAGTTTACTTGTAAATTAGATAATGATAGCACTATAAAATCATATCCTAGAGAAGTTAATGTAAGTGGCAATAATGATCCAGCATATAATCAGGCATTAGCAATTACTGCTGTGGGATCAAATACAATTACAGTTGACGTTGGTCCTGTTACCGCATCTAGCCAAAATAAAACTTATCCAAGATCTACAGACCCAATCAGTGGTAAGTGGGTTGCAGTATATAATACACAAGCCAATAGCAATAAGTTTGATATTCAAGTATTAGATAATACTCCCTCTACAGATACTTCTACTCATACTTGGGTTGCTGCTGATGCTAATGGCATTGTTAAGAGAGGTGATGTATTTAATGTTTCTGATGCTGATTATAATTCATCTAATGGAGAAATAGTATTAACAATAGGTTCTAATACATTATTGGCTGGAGACACTGTAAGAATAGCAAAAGAGCATGTTGTGATGTCATGTACTATGGATAATCATTTTACAGAACATCCATATCCTAGATCGGGGGATCCTGCATATAATGCTGATTTACCAATGACTATAGGTGGTACAGGTAAAATAAGAGTTAATGTTGGTAAATCGCATTCTGGTGGGTTCGTTGCTCCATTACAAATGGAGTTTACTGCTAGTGTTCTTGAAAATAGTAATGTATAATGCCAAAGTATTTAAGTGGTAGAGTAAAAAGAGAACCTCAAGATCGATTAGATCCAGAAAGGTATAAGTATCTTGGTCTTGCTTCAGCAGAACCTAATCTTGGAGATCCTAATACTTCTCCTCCAGTTCCTGCTGGAGAACAGTACCAACTTATAACAGTACCTGGTAAACCTGGAGAAAGATTTTGGGTTCCGACTGGTGGTGGATTAATTCCAGGTGCTATTAGTGTATATGATGAAGGAACTTTAGTTGGTGTTTCTAATAGTATAACTCAGTTTGATTTTGTTGGTGCGGCAGTTGAGGCAACTGTTCAACCGCAAGCAAATGGTGATCCTGGCATTATGGCCAAGATTGATGTTAGACCTGTAACTATTGATGCTGCTCCACCAAACGCACCAAATCATGGTGAATTGTGGTGGGAATCAGATACTGGTGATCTGATGATATATTTTGTTGATGGGGATGGAACAGGGCAATGGGTCACTGCGAGTGTTGGTGGTGGTAATGTAAACGCAGGTCCTCCAGGTCCTCCAGGTCCACCAGGTGGACCAGGTCTTACTGGTAATCCAGGTGGAGAAGGTCCTCCAGGTCCTGATGGAGATAAGGGAGATCCAGGAGATCCAGGTAATCCAGGAACTCCTGGTGCTTCAGCATTTTTAGCATTATCTGATACTCCAAGTAGTTTTATTTTTGGTAAGTGGTTAAAGGTAAATGCTGCTGGAAACGCAATTGAATGGACTGATGCTCCTCAAGATACTGATACAACCTATGATTTTAAATCAGCATCTAGTGCCAATGATGTCCAATTAATATTAGATCCTTCTACAGGAACAGATGATATTGTTACGATAACAAAAGGTAATAATATTACATTCACGAATGTAACTGATAGTGGTTTTACTATTAATTCAACAGCAAGTGGTAGTGGTGGTGCTACTTCATTTATAGATTTAAATGATACTCCAACACAATATGCTGGATCTCAGGCAGATGCTGGAAAAGTTGTTAAGGTTAATGCTGCTGGTAATGGGTTAGAATTTGTTACTGATACAGCAGGAAATGATACAACCTATAGTTTATATTCTGTTGATTCTGGCAATAATGCTATTATTAGATTAGATCCTTCTACAGGAACCGATGATGATATTTTAGTTACAGCAGGTAACAATATAACCATAGACTTAGTTAGTAGTGGTGGTTTTAGAATTAATGCTGCTGATTCTCCTACTGCTATAACTTATGAGTTAAAGTCAAATCTAGTAAGTAATAATGTTAATCTAAAATTAGATGCTTCTAGTGGAACAGATGATGATGTTCTAATTACAGCAGGTGCTAATATTAGCTTTAGTAATGTAACTGAAGGTGGATTTACTATTGCTGCTTCTTCAGGAACTGCTACTATTTCCGATGCTGATTATGGAGATATTACAGTATCTAATACTGGATCTACATGGACGATAGATGATGATACAGTCGGACCAGATGAACTTAAAGATACATCTGTATCTGCTGGACAGTATACAAATACAAGTATTACTGTTGATGCTCAAGGTAGAATAACATCAGCAACTAGTGGTAGTTCTACTCCTCTTCAATTAAATGCTTCTGTTCAAGATATACTTGATCTTGGTGGAAATCCAACTACATTGAGTGCTGATGATCCTCAAGAAGATGCAGTTGTAATTTGGGATGATTCTGCTGGTAAATTAACTCATTTTGGTGTTGGAACAGGAAACGCAGAGAAAGTATTAAGAGTAAATGCTGCTGGAAATGCTCTAGAATGGGCTGTGGTTTCCAGTGGTGGAAGTGGATTTACTCAAGAACAGATTCAAGATATTGTTGGATCAATGTTCTCTGGTAATACTGAAACAAGAATTACAGCAACTTATGAAGATGGTGATGGAACTATTGATTTAGTTGTTGAAGATATGTATGATGATACTGATACTGATAATCACGTAAACCAGATTAGTTTGAGTGGCAATACTCTAACATTGGGTTTTACAGGAACATTACCAGATCTTACTCAAGATTTATCAACAATAACTGGTACAACATATGAACTTAAAGGTGGTGGAACCGATGGTACATCTTTTGGAACAGGTACAGGAAAAATTATATTAGATCCTTCTACAGGAAATAATGATGAAGTTGTTATAACTGCTGGAACTAATATAAAGATTAATAATACTGGTAATGGTGGATTTACTATTTCTGCTGATAGTGGTAGTGGTGGAGGAACTGATGATTATGTTAATAGTGCTTCATTCAACACTTCTAGTGGTGTATTAACATTAGGTCGTGTTGAAGGTGGTAGCGTTACAGTCGATCTTGATGGTAGATACGCAGAAGGAACTGATGATTATGTAACTTCTGGAACTTTAAATGGTTCTAATCAATTAGTTCTAACTAGGGCTGAAGGTGGAACAGTCAGCGTTAATTTATCATCCTTAGCTGGTGGCGGTGGTGCTAGTGCTTTTACCGATCTTTCTGATACACCTAGTTCACATAGTAATAATAAGTGGTTAAAATCTAACGGTAGTTCTCTTACATGGGAGGATGAACCAAGTGGCACTGATACAACTTATACTTGGTCTGTTTCTAATGCTGGTAGTGGAAATGTCAATCTGTTATTAAATGGAACAGAAAATACTGATGGTTTTGCCGAATCAGCGACTGATTATAGTGTTAAGTTTAATGCTGGAACTGGTTTAACTCATAGCGTTCAAAATCAGTATGAGTTTACAATGAGTTTGGATAATACTGCTGTAACTCCTGGAACTTATACAAATGCTGATATTATTGTTGACCAACAAGGTAGAATAACAGCAGCACAAAATGGTTCTTCTGGTGGTGGTGGATCTGCTAGTGTTAATGTACAGACTTATGTAAGATCATCAGATGATGGCAGTTTTTCAAATAATAGTTACAAAAATATTCTACAATGTGCTATTACTAAAGACTCAGGCAATAATATTTTAGTTCGGGCAAATATGAATTTTGCTTATGGAATTTATAATGATACCGATGAAGATGGTTGGGTAGATGTCTATTTCAAACTTATGAGATATGCTAATGGTAGTTGGAGTCAACTTGGTACTGAATTAGCACTAACTGATCTATATAATCAGTCTGGGAATAGTGCTCAAACCTTAATGATTAATATGTTTGGTGCTCTTGATTGCCCTGATGCTGGTCTTACTTCTAGTTCTTTTTCAGCGTCAAATCCACTTTACTATGCTGTTTATGCAAAACATGTCAATCAAGGTAATGATAGTCCACAAAATCCTCTTAGAATTTTAAAAGGTTCGTCTATTGTAGCTATGGAGTATTAAAATATGGCAATTACTCATACCGAAACTGTTAGTGATTTAATAGTATTAAACGATGGAACAGATGTTGTTTCGCAAGTAGCAATCAAAACTGTCTCTGTTGACGATTCGGATCCTTTAAATCTTACAAAAACAACTAATGATAGTTATTTTGTAAATACTTCTGGTGGAACATCTGCTACTGGATTCGTAGCATATGGTAGTCTAACAGAGACTGTTGTTAAGAGTTGGATAGGAGACGAACTTGCTGCCAGTGATACAAAAACAAATGCAGAGGCGTGGATAGAATCTAAGAAGAATCCTCCAGCACCTGCTGAAGTAAATAAAACATTACCTTGGTAATAATATGGGTATAAATTTTCCTGCTAATCCTACAATTAATCAGATCTATACCTTTGGTATAGCTGTATGGAAATGGGATGGTAGTGTTTGGAGAAGAATACCCGATCCAGGAGCACCTGGACCTGGAGGTGATCCAGGAACGCCAGGTACACCAGGCACACCAGGTAATGATGGATCTCCAGGTGGAGAAGGACCTCCAGGACCTCCAGGTCCAGCAGGTGGTCCTCCAGGACCTCCAGGTCCTGATGGTGATGATGGAGCTCCAGGTAATGATGGAAATCCAGGTAATGATGGAAACCCAGGTACTCCTGGTCCTCCAGGTCCTGCTTCTACCGTTGCTGGTCCTCCAGGTCCTCCAGGTACAGATGGTGATGATGGAACTCCAGGTAATGATGGAAACCCAGGTCCTCCAGGTCCTGCTTCTACCGTTGCTGGTCCTCCAGGTCCAGATGGTCCTCCTGGTCCTCCAGGTCAAGATGGTGATGATGGAACTCCTTCAACCGTACCAGGTCCTCCAGGTCCTTCAGTTACTGGTCCTCCAGGTGCTACTGGTGCTCCAGGTCAAGCGACTGCGATTGGAATAAAACCAACAATAGATAAAACAGCTTCTTCAAGTGGTTGGGTTTATACGCAAAATGATACACGATGTGATTATGCTGGTGTAGTTAATGATCATAGAGATATTAAGTGTCAGAAATTAGATAACGATACAATCTATGAATTTAGAATACATGCCAATGCATCTGGTGGTCATTGGGGATGGTATATAAGTGATGATAATACAATAGGAACTGAAGGTGTTACTGCAATAAGTGGTGGTAATATTAATACAGCATTAAATTCCAATCATCCAAATGATAATTGGATAGGAATGGGTGATGGTAGTAATAATATTGTAATGAATCAGGGATTTGATTGGACTACTCATGCTCAAACAGAAAAATTATCCAGTATAAATTGGAGTAATAATCATCATGTTGTGATTGATATGCCACAGCGTAAGGTGTGGATGAAGAGTATTGATGAATATGGCAACAGTGAAGGGGAATGGTATGTTTATACTTCTGGTGTAGGTGGAACATTTAATAGAGCTGATCCAGTTCGTCCAGATAGTGCTCCAACTTTCTTCTTAAGAGAGGATGGAGATATGGGATCTCTTTCTGGAGATTATTATTTCAACATGGCAGTCTATGTTGGTAATCAGGGATGGATTGAGATAACAGATATACCACAAACAGAATCTGTATTCCGTAATACTGGTGGACCTCCAGGTAATCAAGGTAATATAGGTAATCCTGGACCTCCTGGTCCTCCAGGTACGGATGGTGATGATGGTAATGATGGAACTCCAGGTGGAGAAGGTCCTCCAGGTCCTGCTTCTACCGTTGCTGGTCCTCCAGGTACACCAGGTACACCAGGTACAGATGGTGATGATGGAACTCCAGGAACTCCTTCAACTGTAGCAGGTCCTCCAGGTCCAACAGGACTTTCTGGAGCAAGAAATTTTAATGTAGTTAATAGTGGGGCAAGTTCATATACTATTGATGGTGTAGGTAGTAATCCAACCGTAGAATTATTAAGAGGATTTACGTATACCTTTACAGTAAGTGCTAGTGGACATCCATTTTGGATTAAAACATCTGCAACCACTGGAACTGGAAACGCATATACTAGTGGAATAACAAATAATGGAACTCAATCAGGTGTAATTACTTTTACTGTTCCTAGTAATGCACCAAGTACTCTTTATTATATCTGCCAATATCATGGTGGTATGACGGGAACTATTTCTATAACAGATGAAGGACCTGCTGGTCCTCCAGGTCCTCCAGGTCCTGCTTCTACCGTTGCTGGTCCTCCAGGTCCTCC
>TARA_B100001093_G_scaffold215564_1_pt1 | contig 23014 bp, 25 predicted proteins | sample TARA_B100001093 | Tara Oceans TARA_B100001093 (sample SAMEA2623116) | marine metagenome | biome: marine biome (ENVO:00000447); feature: surface water layer (ENVO:00002042); material: "saline water (ENVO:00002010), including plankton (ENVO:xxxxxxxx)" | depth 5 m | reverse complement strand
AATCTGGGTGTTCTCAGATTTAATTTAATAAAAAAGAACTATTCTATTAATTTAATACCTTTGGGGGGCATTAATAGTTTGAACTTGTTAAAATTGAATTTAGTTAGGTCTAGCGGTCTTGCTTTATTATCTGAGGTAAAAAAAAAGCCGGCTATTTCTAGCCGGCTTTTTTAATAATTTTAAGTTATACTAAAACGCCATTTTTAAAGAAAATACTGTTTCTTTAGCATTAGCACCTTCAGCATAATTAATACCATCTACAGTTTTTTGACCTACTGCAACAACGGCACCGCCAATGTTGTAAGCAAGTTGGATAGATTGAACTTCTAGATCTCTATTAGTGATCGTTTTTACGTTTGTACCTGACTGGTTACTTACGTTAGCAGTAGAAGTCATTCTGTCTACAGAAAGTGAAAGTGCATCATTTACTGCAAAAGCTACAGATAATGCGTCATTTTCAAAGTACTTCGTACCATTACAATATGAAGTAGTAGTTACTGGTAAACCAGTAGTTGTACTTACTGCAGTTGAAGTTGATTTAACAGCTGTAGTTACTGCACACGTACCTGAGCTTGAACCGTCTTTGTTCGGAGCTACTAAGTGTCTGCCTGCACCGAATGAAAAGTTACCCATGCTGTATGTAGCGAATGCGCCACCAGTTTCATATGTTTGAACTGTTGATGATCCTGAACCTTTTTTCTCAAGGTAAGAAGCACCTACGTTTAAACCGTCAATCGGCGTTGCTGTGATTTGGTAAGACTCAGCTCCGTCTGCTGTTTGAGCTGCACCTGCATCATTTGCATCTCCACCGTATCCTTGACCACTTGAATGAGCCGCTTTACCTACGATATTGAAAGGTAGTAAGCCTGCTGGTGTGTGATATTGTAAGTTAGAGTAACTGTTTATTCCAGTTCCACCTTCGTAACCACCAGATGTACCGATATCATGACCAGGAGCATATGCTGCTACTGAACTCTTAAGATGAGTGTTTAGATCTCCTTCTGAGTTATAGATACCAATAGTACCGTATGGAGTACCAAGTTCTAATCTTGTATCATCATTTAATGCTGAACCGTCTCTTGTGTTCGGGTCTAATTCTACTTGGTATTTCCAAGTGTAACCATTTCCAAACTCACCGTCAGCGTTGAATGCTAGTTCGTTTGACATACCAATACCAGGTTTTTTTTCTACTTTTGCAGTAGTTGAGTCTGAACTAGTTATTACGTAAGTAGCTTGCGCTGACCCAGTAACAGTTAATTCACCTGCGTTTGCAAAGTTGAAAACTGATAAAGATAAAATCATACCAAACAATATTTTTGCTATGTTTTTCATTTTGTATCCTTTTTTATTGTTTACTTAATTAATATTAATTAACTCCGCAGTTATATTAGTCTGACATTGAATTTTCTATATAACTCAACAATAATTGATAAATTCATTAAACATGTGATATTTATACAACATTTATTTTTGGGGTTTTTTAGGGTTTTTATGATATTTATTATGTTTTCTAAGTATATTTATGAAGATTTTTACAAAATTTTATCATTTTAGCATTCTAGTTATATTTATATTGGCTTTTAATTCATGCGGTTTTTATAAAAAAGTAGATACTAGAAAAACTTCCACAAACGCTAACGATAGAGCGAGAGCAGCTGTTGATGAAGGTCGAGGCCTTGGTATTGGTAATATTTTAGGAGGACGTAAGGGTGGGTCTTTTGAGTTTAGTTCCTCAAATCCTATGTGGAGAGCATCAATAGAAATTTTAGATTTTTTACCTTTATCAGTTGTAGACTATTCTGGTGGTATGGTAATTACTGATTGGTACTCTGACCAAGTAAATACTAATAACTCGCTAAAAATTACTGTAAGATTTTTATCAAATGAAATTCGTTCAGATAGTTTAAAGATTATTGTGCATGAAAAAAAATGTTCAACGAGTAATAGTTGTACTATAAATATTCTAGACTCAAGGCTTAAAGAAGAGTTACTAACTTCTATTTTGAGAAAAGCTGCAACTTTAGAAAAAGAATTAAAAAAAAAAAAATAATCTCACTTTAAAGAATGGAAAGATATAATTTTCAGCCAATTGAAAAAAAATGGCAATTATTTTTTGAGCATAACAAAATTTATAGATCCAAGGGATCAAAAAAATTTTATTGCTTAGAAATGTTTCCTTACCCATCTGGTAAAATTCACATGGGACATGTCAGAAATTATACCATAGGCGATGTCATAGCTCGATTTAAGTACATGAATGGATATAGTGTTTTGCATCCAATGGGATGGGATTCTTTTGGCTTACCAGCTGAAAATGCCGCGAGGGAAAACAATTTACATCCAAAAGAATGGACTAAAAAAAATATTTCTCAAATGAAAAGACAGCTTAAGCTGTTGGGTTTATCTATTGATTGGGACCGTGAAATATCAACTTGTGATGAAAATTACTATAAACATCAACAAGAACTATTTATTGAATTATACCAAAAAGGATATGTGTCGAGAAAAGAAAATTATGTTAATTGGGATCCTATAGAACAAACAGTACTAGCCAATGAACAGGTTATAGATGGAAAAGGTTGGCGTTCTGGAGCAATCGTTCAAAGAAAAAAACTATCTCAATGGGTTTTTAATATTACCAAATTTGCCGATGAACTTTTAAACGATCTTGTTTTATTAAAACACTGGCCAGAAAAAGTTAAATTAATGCAACAAAATTGGATTGGAAAATCTGTAGGATGTGAAATTAATTTTGAAATATTTGAAAAAAAAGAAAAGATAAAAGTTTTTACAACACGACCTGATACTATATTTGGAGCTTCTTTTTTAGCGGTCTCTATAGACCATCCAATATGTCAACAATTTAAAAACAATAAAGATTTTATAAAATTTAAAGAAGAATCTTTAAAGGTTGGTACCACAGAGGAAGCTTTGGCTATCGCCGAAAAGCATGGTTATAATACAAACTTGTTCGCAAAACACCCTTTTATCAAAAACAAAAAGATTCCAATTTTTTCAGCAAACTTTGTTTTAATGGAATATGGAACTGGGGCTATATTTGGCTGCCCTGCTCACGATCAAAGAGATTTAGATTTTGCAAAAAAATATAATTTAGAGATCACGGAAGTGGTTGCTGAAAATTTGGAAAAACCTAAAGATTTTAATTCTATTGACAAAGCCTATAATTTTGATGGCACTATAATTAATTCTGACTTCTTAAATGGTTTAGACACTATTGCAGCAAAAACAAAAATTATAAAAATCATTGAAGAAAAACAAATTGGTCAAAAAAAGACTTCATACAGATTAAAAGATTGGGGAGTGTCTAGGCAAAGATACTGGGGCTGCCCGATACCAATGATTTATTTAGAAGATGGTAGTGTAGTACCAGTAGAAAAAAATGAGCTTCCAATTAAATTACCTGAAGATGTTGACTTAAAAAAAAATGGTAATCCTCTTCAGAACCACCCTACTTGGAAAAAAACTACTCATAAAAAAACTGGCAAACCAGCTATTAGAGAAACTGACACGTTAGATACATTTGTTGACTCATCTTGGTATTTTATGCGGTTCTGCTCGCCTAAAAATACAACTGAACCTTTTAACATTGATGAATTAAATGATTGGATGCCTGTTGATCAATATATCGGTGGTGTTGAACATGCAATATTACATTTACTTTATTCAAGATTTTTTATGCGAGCTATGCAAAAGAACAATACCAAAATTAAAACTATTGAGCCGTTTAAAGGTCTTTTTACACAAGGAATGGTTTGTCATGAAACTTATAAAGACATCAATGGAAAGTGGTTAAGTCCCGAAGAGATAGTTAAGAATGATAATGGTGAATTTATAAATATTTTAGATCAAAGCAAAGTTCTTGTAGGTCTTTCAGAGTCTATGTCAAAGTCTAAAAAAAATGTGATTGATCCTGAAAATATGATTAAATCATATGGTGCTGACGCTGTTAGGTGGTTTATTTTATCCGATAGTCCACCGGAAAAAGATGTCCAATGGTCTAATCAAGGTGTAAATGCGGCTTATAAATTTTTGCAAAAACTTTACAATTTAAATTATACAATAATAAATCGTAAAGATTGTTCGAGTGAAAAAAACAAAGATTTTGAAATTAAGTTTAATAACTATCTGTTGAAGATAACTGATTTAATTAATAATTTTCAATTAAATGTAGTAATAGCAAATGTTTATAGTGTTTATAATTTATTCAACTCATCAATTAATGAAAATATTGATAATGATTGCCTTAAAAATAATCTTGCTAAATTAATGAAAATTTTAAACCCTTTTGTGCCCCACCTATCACACGAATGCTTGGAACAGTTAGGTATGAAAGATATTAATATCTGGCCCAAAGCAGACAACAATTTAACACTAGATGAAAAGATTAAAATAGCAATACAAATCAATGGCAAAACAAGAACAATTATAGAAGTTAAAAAAGATTTAGATGAGAAAAATGTTATAAACGAGAGTAAAAAAAATAAAAAAATTAATGACCAGTTAGAAAAAAATGAAGTTAAGAAAATAATTTTTGTAAAGAATAAAATAATTAACTTTCTTGTTAAATAAATTAATGAAAAATTATAAAATTATATTATTGTTCGCCTTGACATTGTTTATGTTGTCATGTGGATTTAAACCAATTAATAAAATAAATAACCAACTTATTCATATACAAAATCTCAATGTAACTGGTGAACAAAAAGTATCGTATCTATTAAAAAATAATATTCTTTTAATATCAAACAGTGCATCAGAAAATAAATACAACGCAGATTTAACAATAGACAAACAAAAAAGTAGTAAAATCAAAAACAAAAGTGGTAAAATAACAAGGTATAATTTGTCTTTGTCCGTAAATGTAAAACTAACAAATATTGAAGATGAAACGCTAATACAAAAGACTTTTTTAAAAAGTGTAGATTACGACGTAGCAGAAATTCACTCGGATACAATTAGAAATGAAAATAATGCTATTAAAAGTGCTACTCAACAAATTTCTAATGATATAATTAATCTTATAAATCTTTCTTTAAGAGAAAAATGATACTGAAAAGCTACATAGTTGAACAGAATGTGGAAATTTTAAAAAAATACAAAGCGAATTTAATTTATGGTGAAAATGTTGGAATTAAAAATGACATTAAAGAAGAGATCAAAAACAAAAATAAAGACAAAGATTGTGAAGTAACTAATTTTTTTGAAACTGATATATTAAAAAGTAATTTATTATACGAAAATATTTCTAATCAATCATTATTTAGTGAAAAAAAAATAGTTTTTATACACGAAGCATCAGATAAGATTTTTAGTCAAATTGGAGAATGTGTAGAAAAAGACAATAATGATATCCAAATATACATTTTTGCTGGAAATTTAGAAAAAAAATCTAAATTGAGAGCTTTTTTTGAAAAAGATAAGAACTTAGCAATCTTTCCTTGCTACGAGGATAATGAGCGAACACTGATTAGTTATATTAACAAACAATTACGAGATTACAAAGGACTAACTGGTGAAATTACGAACTTAATAATGAATAATTCAAATCTAGATAGAAGAATTATTAAAAGTGAAATCAATAAAATAAAAGATTTTTTTATAGAAAAAAAAATTAACAAGGAGCTTATTGTAGAAATTTTAAATATAAAAAATGATAGTGAGTTTAACGAAATAAGGGATAAGGCCTTAATGGGGAAAAAAGTAGAAATAAATAAATTACTATCTACAACAGAAATTTTAAACGAAGAAGTATTTTTTTATCTAAACTCATTAAATTATAGAGTTATACGTTTGCATGAGATTACAAAAATCAGTGATAATAAAATGAATTATGAGGAAGTGTTAGAGAAAATAAAGCCACCAGTTTTCTGGAAAGATAAACCAGTACTTCTTCAACAGCTGAAAAGATGGAGTCAAAAAAAATTAGAAAAAGTTTTAATAAAGATTGGTGAAACTGAAATTTTAATGAAAAAAAACTCTTCTCTTAAAAATGATGTTATTATTAAAAACTTAATTATTGAGCTAACTAATAACGCTACTACTTCTTAGTTAGTAGTTTTGACAACATATCAAATTGATCAAAATTGCTATATTCTATTACTACTTTTCCAGAAGCATTCTTTCTATTAACAATTTTGGTCTTTAAGCCTAGTTTCTCTTCGATTTTCCTTTGGGCTAACAAAATGTTAGGATCAGAATTAACTCTTGGTTTGCTTTGATTTTTTTCTAATTCTTTGTCATTTTTTACTAAGTTTTCAATAGACCTTGCGCTAAGTTTTTCTTTTAATATTGTATAAGCCAATTTGATAGCATTATGTCTTCCGACCAAAGGTCTAACTTGTCCAGCGGTAAGTTTTCCCTCATCTACAAATTTTATGACTTCAGCAGGTAAATTTAAAAGTCTAAGTGTATTGACAATATGACTTCGACTTTTACCCATAAACTCAGAAAGTTTTTCATGATCATAGTTGAATTGCTTAATCAACCTATCGTATCCCTTTGCTTCCTCTATAGAATTAAGTTCTTCCCTCTGAATATTTTCGATAATAGCAAGTTCTAAAGATTGATTGTCGTTAAGATCAAGAACAATAACTGGCACTTCATGCAAACCTGCTTTTTGAGCTGCCATCCATCTTCTTTCTCCCGCTATTATTTCATAGCCATTTTTTTTGCCTTTTCTTACTGCAATTGGTTGTATTAACCCATTTTTTTTAATTGATTGCGCCAATTCATCAATTTTTTTTTCATCAAAATAGTTTCTTGGTTGATATTGGTTTCGCTCCAAATCACCAATGGATATTGATAAATAAGAGGTATCTAAATCTTGTTTTTTTGGTGAGCCATTAGTTTGATCACCGAATAATGACATCAAACCTCGTCCTAAACCTTTTTTGTTTTTTTCATCAGCCATATATAATTAGATTCTAATTTGTTGTTCCATAAACTCTTTTGCAAGCTGCAAATAGGATTTACTACCAAGACAAGCTCTGTCATAAACGATGCAAGGAATTCCATGTGACGGTGCCTCTGATAATCTAACATTTCTTGGAATAACAGTTTTATACACTTTATCTTTAAAATATTTTCTTGCTTCTTCATCGACCTGATTTGATAATTTATTTCTCTTATCAAACATCGTCAAAAGAATACCTCTTATGTTTAAATTTGGATTTAAATTTATTTTAATTCTTTCGATTGTTTTTACTAATTGAGATATGCCTTCCAGTGCAAAAAACTCTGTTTGTAAAGGGACTAACAATTCATCTGCAACAACTAGTGACATCACAGTTAAGAGACTAAGTGAAGGCGGACAATCAATAAAAATATTTTCATATTTAGAAAATAGATTTTCATTTTGTTCTAAAATATCTTTTAATAAGAAAGCTCTCTTAGGATCGCTTGCAGTTTCTACTTCTAAGCCTGATAAATTGACGTTTGAGCCAATTAAATCAAGGTTTTTAACACAACTAGGTTGTATACAATTATTTGGGTCTTTTTGACCTATTATGATTTTATAAATATTTTTATCATTATTATTATTAGACACTCCAAGACCTGTTGTAGCATTTCCCTGCGGGTCTAAATCTATGACTAATATTTTTTTTCCAAGTTCTGCCAATGCTGTTGCAAGATTGATAACAGTAGTAGTTTTTCCTACTCCACCTTTTTGGTTAATTACAGAAATTATTTTTTTCATATTTTATTTTTTTACATCAACTATTAAAATTTTTGACTCATGGTCCGTGATGCTTTCCTCAAGCTTATACAGAAACTCCAATGGTTGTTGAAGCCTATTTATTTCTTGTTCGGCATTTTTACCTTTAAGAATAATAAGTTTGTGGTTAACTTTAATTATTTCACGTGAAATTCTCAATATTTCTTCTAGCTTTTTAAAAGCACGAGAAACGACATATTCTGATCTTATTTCCTCATTCTGGTACTTACCTAAAACATCATAATCTACATCTAGTTTGTTTCGAATATTGTCAAGAAAATCGCATTTAATATTAGATTTATCATATAATTTCACGTGAAATTTGGGATTTTTATTGAAGATAGCTAAAACTATGCCTGGGAATCCGGCTCCAGAACCCATATCACTAAGAGATTTATCTTTATCAAAATCTATATATCTTACTAATTGTGCGCTATCAAGAATATGCCTATCCCAAACATGCAATTCTGTCGACTTTGATATTAGATTATACTTTTTGTTGTATCTTAGAAGTTCATCATGAAATATGGATAACTTTCTTAAATCATCAGAGTTGAATTTTAATTTAGTTAATAGTTCAGTATGGACTTCTTCTTTATTCATTAAGCAGATACTTTATATCTGCTTTTCTTTATAAATCCTAAAAGTATAATTGCTGCTGCTGGTGTAACACCATCTATTCTCAGAGCTTGGCCTAAAGTTGAGGGTAAAACTTTTTTAAGTTTGGACTTGATCTCATTGGATAATCCACTAAATGAATCATAATCTATGCCTGAGGGAATAGCTATCGCTTCATCCTTTTTGAAAGCTTCAATGTCATGACTCTGTCTTTTTAGATAACCCGCATAATGAGCATCTATTTCAACCTGATCATCAATATGTGGCTCAAACTGGGGTATATTATCCCATATATTTCTAAGCTTTGATATGTTGACGCCTTTGTGTCCTAACACCTCAATTCCTGTTCTTTTAACACCGTCCATAGCAATTTTAACAGAATGCTTAGCAGCTGCATTAGGTGTTATTAAATTAGATTGTAGGGCATCATAGACTGATACTAATTTTTTTTGCTTTTCTAAGAAAGCCTCTTCTCTAATTTTTTTGACTAAACTTATTTTTATACCTAAGGGTGTTAGTCTTTGATCAGCATTATCGGCGCGCAGAGAAAGTCTGTACTCAGCTCTTGATGTAAACATTCTATATGGTTCTGAAACACCTTTAGTAATAAGATCATCAATCATAACTCCAATATAAGATTCTGACCTGTCTAGTATAAATTCTTTTTCGTTTTTAATTTTGAGAGCAGCATTAACACCTGCTATTAGACCTTGCGCAGCTGCTTCTTCATATCCTGTAGTGCCATTAATCTGACCTGCTAAAAATAAACATTTAATTTTTTTTGTTTCCAAAGTTGCTTTAAGCTCTCTTGGATCAACGTAATCGTATTCTATTGCGTAACCTGCTCTAATCATTCTTACTTGCTCTAAACCCTTGATTTTAGTTAGTAATTTAAGCTGAACTTCCTCGGGAAGAGATGTAGATATTCCATTTGGGTAAATAGTGCTGTCCTTTAATCCTTCAGGTTCTAGGAAGATTTGGTGATGCCCTTTCTCTTTAAACTTGACTATTTTATCTTCTATTGATGGGCAATACCTTGGTCCAACTCCTTTAATGTTGCCTGAATACATGGCACTTAAATGTATGTTCTCACTTATAATTTTATGAACCTCGTTGTTTGTGTGTGTCATTCCACAAGCGATTTGTTTGTTGGCTAGTTTGTTGGTTAAGAAAGAAAAAAAATAAGGATCATCATCCGCTGCTTGCATTTCGATGTCGTCATAATTTATAGTCTTTCCATCTAAACGTGGAGGAGTTCCTGTTTTAAGTCTGCCAAGTGTAATACTATATTTTAATAACTGTTCGCTCAAACCAGTAGAAGGCTTTTCATCATATCTGCCAGCTGGAATTTGTGTTTGACCTATATGTATTAGGCCATTTAAAAAAGTGCCTGTGGTTAAAATTAATTGCTTGCAGAATATTTGCTTACCACTTTCGCTAATGAACCCAATAACCAAATCTTTTTCAAATATAAATTTGACTATTGGATCCGCGATCACAGTTAAATTTGGATAATTAAGAAGTGTTTTTTGCATGTGCTCTTTATAAAGAGCTCTGTCTGATTGTGTTCTTGGGCCTCTCACAGCGGGACCCCTGCTTCTATTTAACAACCTAAACTGAATACCAGATTTATCTGTTATATCTCCCATAACACCATCCAAAGCATCTATTTCTCTTACCAGATGTCCTTTTCCGAGTCCGCCTATCGCTGGATTACATGACATTTCACCAATAGTCTCAATTTTATGTGTAAAAAGAGCTGTATTTACGCCCATTCTAGCGGATGCTGCTGCTGCTTCACAACCCGCATGTCCACCACCAATAACAACTACATCATAGCTCACATTTTTCATGTGCTAAATGTATCCTTCTAATATGAATTTACAAGATTTTATTTTATTATTTACCGATACAAAAGTCCTTAAAAATAGAACCAAGAATTTCTTCTACATCTACTTTTCCAACTATGCCCCCAAGATGTCTAGTTGCTAATCTTAAATCTTCAGCGGCCATCTCTATATCTTTTTTTTGATCTTTTTTAAGAAAATTATCAATTTCGTTTAAGCAATGGTTTAACTTAACTCTATGTCTTTCTCTTGTAATTAAAACATTTTTTGAGGATGTATATTTAGAATCTAGATGACTTTTTATTTCTTTTATTAATTCGTCAATGTTTTTATTTTCTTTTACGGATATTAGCACTGATTTTTTAAAGTTGTGCTTTAAATTGCTATCGACGTCAGATTTATTTAGCACAACTATACTGTTGTCATTTATTAAACTTTGTATTTTTTTATTCAAGGAATTTGACGTGTTATCAATTACCACTAGATTTAAATCGGCTTCTTTAGATTTGTTAATAGCCAACGAAATTCCTTTTTTTTCAATCTCATTTTTTGCCTCTCTAATTCCAGCTGTATCAGCTAAAATGACAGGATAGCCATCTATGTTAAGGTAAATTTCAATTATGTCTCTTGTAGTGCCTTCTTCTTCAGAAACTATTGCTGCTTCCCTTTTGGATAACAAATTTAATAAAGAAGATTTACCTGCATTTACCTCTCCTATTATGGCCACTCTAAAACCTTCTCTAATTTTCTCTCCAACCTTGTTATCATTAAGAATCTTTTTTATATCCTCATGTACTTCTTTAATTGATGACTGAACTTCCTTTAACACATTGTCTGGCAAATCATCCTCTGCAAAATCAATTTGGGCTTCTATATAGGCCAATGATTTCACGAGTTTTTCTCTCAGATTATTATAGTAATCAGATGCATTTCTTTGAACTAATTTAATAGCTTGTTGTCTTTGTAGTTCAGTTTCTGAGTGTATTAAATCACCTATGCTCTCTGCTTCTAAAAGATCAATTTTGTTGTTTTGGAAGGCAACTTTAGTAAATTCTCCTGGTTCAGCTAATCTACAATTTAATTGTTCGGACAAAACTTTTAAAAATTGTGTAATCACAGCATTGCTACCATGAATGTGAAATTCAGCTAAATTGTCTCCGGTGAAGCTATTTGGAGTGGGAAACAGTAGTAATAAACCTTCATCAATTAAACTATTGTTTGAAGGATCATAAAACTTGCAAAGATTTATTTCTTTTACATTTGTGTTTTTTCTCTTAGTAATAAGTTCAGTAATTTTTATAGTGTCTTTTCCAGATAGTCGAATTATCGCTATGCCCGAAGGTCCACGGCCTGAAGATAGTGCATAAATATTCATTTCTAACTTATTAATAGCACGAAAATTTGTAGTGAAAATTTAAAAACTAACTAGTCTTATTCATGGAATCAAAGAAATCCGCATTGTTCTTAGTGTTTTTAAGTTTTGAAATTAAAAACTCTATGCCATCCATAGTGCCCATTGGACTTATTATTCTTCTTAAAACATTCATTTTAGAAAGATCGTCTTTTTCGAACAGAAGTTCTTCTCTTCTGGTACCTGATCTGGTGATATCAAGAGCAGGATAAATACGTTTGTCTGCAACTTTTCTATCAAGTATCAATTCACAATTACCTGTTCCTTTAAATTCTTCAAAAATAACCTCGTCCATCCTTGAACCTGTATCGATAAGTGCAGTTGATATAATAGTTAATGAACCACCCTCTTCGATATTTCTAGCGGCACCAAAAAATCTTTTTGGTCTTTGTAATGCATTAGCGTCGACACCTCCTGTCAAAACTTTTCCAGAGCTTGGTATTACAGCATTGTAGGCTCTGCCTAATCTAGTGATGGAATCTAATAAAATTACGACGTCTTTTTTATGTTCTACTAATCTTTTTGCTTTTTCGATGACCATTTCTGCAACAGCAACATGCCGAGAAGCTGGCTCATCAAAAGTAGAACTTACAACTTCTCCTTTTACTGATCTTTGCATGTCTGTTACTTCTTCTGGTCGTTCATCAATCAGAAGCACCATTAAATAACATTCTGGATGGTTGGTCGTTATAGATTGTGCAACATTTTGTAAAATTATAGTTTTTCCTGCGCGCGGAGGAGATACAATTAAAGCTCTTTGGCCTTTACCAATTGGGCTAACAAGATCAATAAGCCTTGCCGTATTGTCTGGTTTTTTTTCAATTTTATCTGATTCGATTTCTAAAGTTATTTTTTCATCTGGATAAAGAGGTGTTAGGTTGTCAAAAGCTATTTTATTTCTTCCTTTTTCTGGTTCTTCAAAATTAATTTTATTTACCTGGAGCAAAGCGAAGTATCTTTCTGCATCTTTAGGAGACCTTATCTCTCCCTCAACTGTATCTCCAGTTCTTAAACCAAATCTTCTAATTTGACTTGGGCTAACGTAAATATCATCCGGTCCAGGAAGGTAGTTAGATTCCATAGCTCTCAAAAATCCGAAGCCATCTGGTAAAAGCTCCAAAACACCTTGGCCAGTAATTTGTTCGTTTTTATCTGCCAATTTTTTTAATATAGCAAAAAGAATTTCTTGTTTTCTAAGTGTGCTTGGATTCTCAATGCCAAGTTTTTCAGCTTGAGCAATAAGTTCCGCAGGGTTTAGTTTTTTTAGTTCTTGTAGGTTCATTTGATTGTTTGATTGGTGAGGTAAGTGATTATAAATATAGGCGTTTTAAATTAGATTTCAAGCTCTATATTGGTTTAAAAACAACAGTAAATATGATGCCGATTAGTAACAACGTAGGTACTTCATTAATTATTCTATAAAATTTAGGGGAATATTTACTGTTATTCAAGCTAAGACTTTTGAGGCACTGAAATAAAAAAAAATGATAGCTAGTAAGAAGCAAAACCATACCTAGTTTCAACTGAAACCAGAGCTGGCTAAAACTCTCAATGCCAATAGAATGAATTAATAAGATTCCAAAAAGCCAAGATAAAATCATTGCTGGATTCATAATATAAAAAAAAAGTCTTTTTTCCATTAGTTTGAAAGTTTCTTTTTTTCCTTCATTGCTAACTGTTTCAGCGTGGTAAACGAAAATTCTTGGAAGATAGAGTAGACCGGCCATCCATGAAATTGCCGAGATTAGGTGTAGAGATTTAAATAAAAGATAATAATTCATTTGCTAGATGTTTTGTATTCTCGGACACTTCTTGTATTTTTCTATACATTTTATCGATGATGTAAATCGCTCACCGCTACTAGCTTCAAGAATACTCGATTTTAATGAATTTATGAAGTCTTGGTTTGCGGTAACAGCTGGTACGCGCAGATAATCTTTACAACCATTTTCTACAGCTAATTTTTTATATTCAATATCTAACTCTACTAAAGTTTCAGAATGTTCAGAAACAAAAGCTACGGGCACAACAATTATAACCTTGTTTTTTTTGGCCTCCTCCTTAATAATCACTTCGGTCGAAGGACCGATCCACTTAAGAGGACCGACGCGACTTTGATAGCTTAATATGTGATTTAAATTTTTTATTGATAACTTTTTAACCAACTCATTAACAGTATGCTCCACTTGCCATTGATAAGGATCACCTTGTTTAATTTTGTTTTCAGGCAGTCCATGAGCGGAAAAAATCAAAGTTGTTTCTGCTAGATTGTTTGTGTTAACTTTTTCTTTAATTAAGTTAGAGTAAGACAGGATAAAATCCTTTTGTGTTGGGTAGCAACAAATAATTTTAGTTTCTGCATTGAGTTTTTCTTTTTTACAGGTATCAAGCCACTCTTTAATTGATGATCCAGAGGTTGCATTAGAAAACTGAGGATACAACGGAAGCAAAATAAGTTGATCTGGATTATAGGTTTTAACGTTTTTTATCACATCCTCTGCTCTTGGGTGCCAACAACGCATTACTATAAAACATTTATAATCATCCTTTTCTTTTTCTAAGCTTTTTTCTATTGCTCTTGCTTGTGTCTCTGTCTCCTCCAAAATAGGGGACTTACCGCCCATCTCTTCGTAAATTGCTTTTGCTACAGGCGTTCTCCTTTTTGAGATGAGCTTGGCTAATGGGTACCTAAATATTCCTGGCAAACTAATGATCCCCGGATCGTTAAATAAATTAAATAAAAAAGGCTCAACTGCCTCTAAACTATCAGGACCACCAAGATTAAATAATATTATGGCTTTTCTCATTTGAAATTATTAACTCTTTCTACAACTTTTTGTAAGATATCAGGATTAGTTTCTGGCAATAGACCATGTCCGAGATTAAAAATATAGGGGTGATCTTTAAAAATATCTAGGTACTTATCTACTTCTTTAAATATTTCGCTCTCCCCTTTAAATAAAATTTTTGGATCCATGCCTCCTTGCAAACAAAATTTACTTAAATTAATTTTGGCCCACATAGGATCTATCTCATAATCTAAACTTAGACAATCAGGTTTGACTATTTCAGCAAAATTTATGTAATTGTTTTTGATGCCTTTAGGAAAGCAAATGACTGGAATTTTGTTTTTTTTGCAAAAGTCTACAATTTTTTTATTAGGCTCATAGCAATAATCGAAAGTTTTGTTTTCTGGCACAAGACCTGCCCACGAATCAAAAATCTGAACTATATCAGCGCCTGATTTAATTTGGTTGAATATGTGAACACATAAAAAATTAATGATTTTATCCAAGACTATTTTTATTTCTTGCTCATGTTCTTTAAGTTTAATTAGATTTATTTTATTTTGTTCTGTTTTTAAACCAAACATATAAACAACAAGTGTCCAAGGAGCCCCGATAAATGATATTAAAGATTTATTTTTATCTAAATTATCTCTAGTTATTTTTATGGCTTCATAAACTGGATGAAGTTTTTGAATAAATTTATCTTCATCGTTGTTTGAAAAATAATTTATATTAAACAGAGATAAACGTGGACCTTTGTCCTTTTCAAATACAACGTCTTGACCTAAAGTGTAAGGAACTATTAAAATATCAGAGAATATAATAGCAGCGTCTAAATTGAATCTTTTTAAGGGCTGCAAAGTAATATTTGAACTTAGATTGCTATTCAAACATAACTCAATAAAATTTTTATTTTGCAATCTAATTTCTCGAAATTCAGGAAGGTAACGACCTGCTTGTCTCATAAACCAAACTGGGACACAAGATGAATCTTTATTTAATAAACAGTTTGTTAATCTAGTCATAAATAAAATAATATATTTAAAAGTATATTATTTGATATAGGTCATGTTGGTTGATGAAATAACTAATTATACATAGTTTTTAACAGTTTATTTAACAAAATAATTAAAAAAAACCTCAATTAATTTATAAAAATTTGAATTATCAATATCTTAACAAAATTTATTCTTAATTATAAACAATCAATAAAATGTTAAGAAGATGTTAGTTATTGTTAACTTTTTTTGTAAAAAAAAAATTAAATGTATAACAACAAGTTATAAATATATTATTAACAGAGTTGCACATGGGACAAAAACACCAAATCTATTTAATTTCAGATTCAACAGGAGAAACACTCGATAGAATATTTCTTGCTATACAGTCTCAGTTTTCAAACTTTAGTTATGAAAAAAAAGAATTTGTTTTTGTTAGAACCGAGCAGCAAATAAATAAAATTATAGAAGAGTGTAAAAAAAAAGAAAATGTTATTATCTTATACACCGTTGTCGAAACAAAACTGGCAAAATATTTGTCCCAAACATGCGAAAAAAAAAAATTACCTTGTTTTGGAATTTTAGGTAATTTGATACTAAATTTTTCTAAATTACTTAATCAAAAAGCAACGCACACACCAAGCGCTCAACACGTATTAGACGAAGATTATTATAAAAGAATTGAAGCAATACAGTTTACGATGTCACACGATGATGGGATGAAAACAGAAGATGTCAAAAATGCAGATGTAATTTTATTGGGAGTTAGTCGGACCAGCAAAACACCAACGTCTATTTATTTAGCAAATCGTGGTTATAAAACTCTAAATATACCGCTTGTCGGCAAACAAGAAATTCCAAGTATTTTAAAGAATGAGCATGATAAATTTTGCGTTATTGGCTTGGTGGTCGAGGCATCTAGGCTGTCTGACATTCGTACTAATCGACTTGAAATTATGAAAGAGATCAACATTCCAAATTACTCTAATTTTGAATTTGTTCAGGAAGAATTAGAAAATTCAAAAAAATTATTCAAAAAGTATAAATGGCCTATTATAGATGTAACAAGAAAATCTGTTGAAGAAACTGCTGCTACAGCGATAAGAATTTATGAAATAAAAAAAGGACAAAAAAAGTGAAAATAATTTTAGCATCTAAAAGTGGAGTTAGAAAAGAAATATTAGAAAAAAATAATTTTAATTGTCATGTTGTTCCGTCAAACGTAGACGAAGATCAAGTTAAAAATTCCTTATTGGCCGCCGGAGCTAATCCAATGTTAGTTTCAAAAAATTTGGCGGAATTAAAATCTACAAAAGTAAGCAACAAATACCCAGATCAAATGGTATTAGGAGCGGATAGCGTTATAAGTTTAAACAATAATTTAATTAATAAACCAAAATCGAGGGAAGAGGCTTTTGAAATACTAAAAAAACTTAATGGATCGGTTCATTTTTTAATTACTTCTGTCTGTATCTCTAAAAACGGAGCAATGATTTGGAATTTTACGGACCAGTCAGAACTAAAAATGAAAAAACTTTCAAATGAAAAGTTGGCTACATATCTAGAAAAAGTTAGTACTGAAACCTTGTTAGCTTACGGCGTATACCAGATAGAGGCAGGAGGCCTTGAATTATTTGAGACCGTAAAAGGCAATAGAGATTCAATCATGGGGTTGCCCATTAAACAGATAATCGACTATATTAAATTGAGCACATGATAGAAAAACAATACGGGATTATAGGCAAACCACTTTCTCATTCCCTTTCACCTGTACTACATAATTATTGGTTCAAAAAAAATAATTTAAAGTTTAATTATTCTTTAATCGAAATTGAAAAGCATCAAATTAAGGAAATTATCAATAAAATTAGAACAAAAGAATTATATGGCATAAACGTAACTGTTCCATACAAACAAGAAGTAATTCCACATCTAGACTTAATTATAAACGATTCAAAAGAAACTTCCTCGGTAAATACTATTTATCTTAACAACGAAAATAAAGTGGTAGGAGAAAACACAGACGTATATGGATTTGAACAATCCTTTATAAACAAATTAGATAGTGCCAATATAATGGAAAAAAGTTTTTTAATCTTAGGTTCTGGTGGAGTAACACCATCTTTAATCTATGCACTGAATAAAAAAAAAATTAAAAAAATATTTATCAGCAACAGAACAACACAAAAAGCAAAAGATATAAAAAATAAATTTTCATTTGTTGAAATTATTCCTTGGGAGAGAATTAACAAAAAGTCAGAGGAAGTAGATGTTATTATTAATGCCACATCGTTAGGCATGAAAAATGGCTCTGAATTTGAGAGATTAATTGATAAATTTAAACCAGATCTAGTTTATTATGACGTAATCTATAATCCATTAGAAACAAATATGTTAAAAAATTTTAAAGATAAAAAAATTATAACTTTTAATGGACTGGAAATGTTTCTTTTCCAGGGACAAAAATCATTTTCTCTTTGGAATAAAATTGTTCCAAAAGTTGATGAAGATTTAAAAAAAATAATAATATCTAGTTTAAAATAATAATGAGCATAATAGGAATTACAGGATCGATAGCATCAGGCAAAACAACAGTTGCTAACCTATTAACAAGAAAGAAATATCCACTTTTTAGTGCAGATAAGATTGTTTCAAATCTTTATACGCAAAAAGATTTTCTTAAAGTTATAGCTAAAAAATTTAAGCTTAAACACAATAAAAAAATTAAAGAACAAATAAAAACAATTTTAAAAAAAAACAAAAAAAATATTTATAAACTGGAAGCAGTTACTCATCCACGAGTAAGAAAAGAAATGAAAATCTTTTTAAAAAAAAAAAATAAATTTTTATTTTTAGAAATACCCTTGTTGATTGAAAGCAAACTTGGTAAATATTTTGATACAGTTGTTTTTGTTAACACAAAAAAAAAAATTAGATTAAAGAGATATTCAAAAAAAAATGGTAATAATTTTTTTTTTAATTTACTGGATAAAAGGCAGTTATCACCTACTTTTAAGAAAAAAATGTGTGACTATACAATTAATAATAATTATTCTTTAAATATTCTTAAGAAGAATGTTAAAAAATTTATAAAAACTTATGAATGAAATATTTTTAGACACAGAAACAACAGGTCTCTCAGTCAATGATAGGCACAAAATTGTCGAAATAGCTTGCATAGAAACTCGTGACTTATTGCCAACAAAAAGAATTTTTCATAAAGCAATAAATCCTCAAAGAGACGTTCCAGAAGAAGCCTTTAAGGTTCATGGCTTTTCAACAGAATTTTTAAGAACAAAAGAAACCTTTGATAAAGTAGCAGATAGTTTTTTAGAATTTATAAAAGATAAAAAAATAATAATACATAATGCCTCATTTGATCTTAGCTTTTTAAATTATGAATTAAAATTAATTAGAAAAAATGAAATCAAAAAAGACAATATCGTTGACAGCCTCGAAGTTGCAAGAAACAAATTTCCAGGTTCCTCTAATTCTCTCGATGCATTATGCAGAAGGTTTAATATCGATTTATCACGAAGAGAAAAACATAACGCTCTTTTAGACTGTGAGCTTTTACGTGAAGTTTATATTAATTTACTAGATGTTAGAGAACCCAAGCTTATCTTTTCCAATGAAAGTGCAGACGTGGTTGAAACAAATTCAAATAATTTAAAAAAAAAAGATTATTGTAAAATAATTATTGAACCTAGCCAGGAAGAATTAAAATTACATAAAGAATTTTTAAAAAAAGAACTTAAAAAAAATTATTATTGAACAGATCTTTTTAAGTAAAGTTCTTTAAAATTAACATTTTCTTCAATTTTAACTTTGTTGAAACCAGATTTTTCAAACAACAAAATAAACAAGTTTCGCATTTCAGGATAAATTTTTGTAGGAACGTGAATCAAAATAACTTCTTCCAAGTCTTTTTTATTTGTCAATTCATCTCCTATTTCAATAATAGTAGCAAAGACTATTTTGGTATTTATTTTGTCCAAATCATTATTGTTAGGATTTAATGCTAAAGTTGTTTCTACTTCAATAATTTTATCTTTAAATTGTTTGCTTTTAATATCAATATTAATTTTGTAGTTTGAAATGTTTTTTTCTAACAAAAAAAAAGTTTTTGGATTTGATATTTCAAATTTTAAATCTTTAATATATTTTGCGATGACTTTATAATTCATCTTTATCTTTTTTTTCCTCAATTATCTCAGCATCTATTATTTCTTCATCTTTATTATTTTTTGTCTTGTAATTATTTTTAAACCAAAAACCTAAAATTATTTTTCTTGTAAATGGAAATAGGAGCAAAAAACCTATAGCATCAGAAATAAAGCCTGGCAAAATTAACAGTACTGCTGCCAAGGCAATTGAAGCACCAGATATCATTTCATAAAATGGTAACTTATTTTGATACATGTTAACCATGCCAGACTTGATAGTGTTCAAACCTTCTATCCTGGCATAATATATGCCAACTATTGCGGTAAAAAAAATTAGCAAGATTGTATTTAAAATGCCGACAGATTTTCCGATCTTGATCATTAATGCAATTTCTAAAATTGGAAAGCCAATTATTATCAATAAAAGTGAGTTCATTTGTCTATTACAAAATTATATTATTAATGTATATTTATCAAACTATGAGTAACAACTTTGGCTTTATTGATATCATTTTACTGGCAATGATTGCTGGGTTTATAATTTTGCGTTTAAGAAACATCCTAGGCAGAAGGACTGGCCACGAAGGAAAAGTAACGAATATTTTTGATGAAAAAAAATTCGAAAATTTTAAATCTGAATTAAAAGCTAAACCGATTCTAAAAGAAACTCTAGAAGAAGACGAAAAAAAACAATTTCTTAAGGGAGCCGAGATTGCGTATGAAAGTATTATAACTTCATTCGCCAAAGGTGAAAAAAAAAAATTAGAAAAACTTCTAGTCAAAGACATTTTCAATAATTTTGAACAAGCTATTGACCATAGAAATAGTGAAAAAATTAAATCTGAACTCACTTTTATTGGTGTTAAAGAGTCTAACGTTGAAAAATTTGAGAAAATTAAAAATAATTTTTTTGCAACTGTTAAAATTGTTTGTGAAATTATATCAGTAAAGAAAGATAAAAATGATAATATAATCGAGGGCAATCCTGATATAATAAAAACAGTTACCGATCATTGGAAATTTACAAAAAACTCTTTAAGTGATAACCCAAATTGGTACTTGGCTGAAATTATAAGTAAGTGAAAAAAAAAGAAGATATTTCAAACAAAGATAAGGAATTTTGGGCAGAATATCTAAAAAATCCAAAAGACATTTTTGATAAAGAATTAGTAGATAAGAAATTATCTACCCGACCTGAAAGATATAAATTTGATTTACATGGATTTACTTTGTTTGAGGCAAATAAAAAAGTTGGTGAGTTAATTAATTCATGCCAGGAACAAGGTTTCAAGGAAATATTGTTAATAACCGGAAAAGGATTGCATTCGAATGTAGATCAAAATTCATACGTTTCTCCGGAATTGAGCAAACTTAGATTTGCAGTACCAGAACATATTAAATCTCAAAAAGAATTGTCAGATAAAATTATTGAAATTGATCAAGCAGATATTAAGGATGGTGGTGAAGGAGCTTTGATTTTAAAATTAAAAAAATTATAGAATAAATTTACTTAAATCCGTATCTTTAGTTAATTCACCTAGGTTTTTTTCAATATATTTCTTATCAATAATAATTTTTTCACCAGATCTATCCGATGCGGTAAAACTAATTTCATCTAAAACTTTTTCTAACAAGGTATGCAATCTTCTTGCGCCTATGTTTTCTACTGATGCATTTACATCAGCAGATACCTTGGCCAAAATATCTATGCTATCGTCTGTAAATTCTAAATGTACGTTTTCCGTTTTTAACAAAGCAACGTATTGCTTGATAAGGCTATTATCAGGCTCCTTTAAAATCTTTTTAAAGTCTTCTTCTGTTAAAGCATTTAATTCTACTCTTATCGGTAAACGGCCCTGAAGCTCAGGCAATAAATCAGATGGTTTTGCAAGCTGAAAGGCACCTGAAGCAATAAATAATATATGGTCAGTTTTGATGGGCCCATGCTTGGTATTTACTGTTGTACCTTCAATTAAAGGTAACAAGTCGCGTTGAACACCTTCTCTAGAAACATCGCCACCAGTACGATCTCCCCGAGCAGAAATTTTATCAATTTCATCTAAAAATACTATTCCATTGTCTTCTGTAGCTTTTTTTGCAGCAGAAATAATTTTATCTTGTTCGATTAATTTATCAGACTCTTGAGCAATCAAAATATCGTGTGATTCTTTTACAGACATTTTCTTCTTCTTAGGTTTCTGACCCATAGATTTTCCAAGCATTTCAGAGACATTAATCATTCCGATATTGGCTCCAGGCATACCAGGTATCTCAAAACCTTGCATGTTAGATGGGTTTTCATTTACTTCTATCTCTATCTCGTTATCATCTAAGTCACCACTTCTGAGTCTTTTTCTAAAACTTTCTTTTGTAGCCACACTTGCTTTATTGCCGACTAGAGCATCTAATACTTTTTCTTCGGCTAATAATTGAGCCTTGGCGTGAACTTCTTTTCTTCTTTTTTCTTTTTCTAAAGCTATAGCTATTTCGATGAGATCTCTAATAATCTGTTCCACATCTCTTCCAACGTACCCAACTTCTGTAAATCTTGTTGCTTCTACTTTAATAAAAGGTGCTTCTGCTAATCTAGACAATCTTCTAGAAATTTCTGTCTTTCCTACTCCAGTTGGCCCAATCATTAGAATATTTTTTGGCAAAACCTCTTCTCGCATTTGCCCGTCGAGAGCTTGTCTTCTCCATCGATTACGCAACGCAACAGCTACTGCTTTTTTTGCATTTGTTTGACCTATAACATATCGATCAAGTTCAGAAACAATTTCTCTTGGTGACAAGGCACTTACTGTTAAATTTTCTTTTTTTTTAGTTTCTTTAACTAAATTTAAATTTGTTACCTTAGTTGTGTTTACCATTTTTAAACTTTTTCTATTGTAATATTATTATTTGTAAATACGCAAATTTCTGAAGCTATTTTAATAGCTTGGCGTGCTACTTCCTCTGCAGATAAATCATTTTTAATCAAAACTTTTGCTGCAGCTAGCGCGTAATTGCCACCTGAACCTATTGCAATAATGTTATCCTCAGGCTCTAAAACATCTCCTGTTCCAGAAATTATAAAACTATTTTCTTTATCCGCGACTGCCATTAAAGCTTCTAGACGTCTCAGGTATTTGTCAGTTCTCCAATCTTTTGCAAGCTCAACAGCTGCTCTTGGAAGATTACCAGCATGTTTTTCAAGTTTAGCCTCCAGTCTTTCAAATAACGTTAGCGCGTCAGATGTAGAACCCGCAAAGCCTGCAATCACATTGCGTTTTTCAATTTTTCTAACTTTTTTGGCATTACTTTTTAGTACAGTATTACCAAGGCTAACCTGTCCATCACCCGCCACTACAGTTTCATTGTTTTTTCTTAATAAAACGATTGTGGTTCCGTGCCATTTTTCAGCAGTATTCATATAAGTAGTATGTGGCAACTAATTTTAAATCTTCAATA
>TARA_B100001093_G_scaffold2499_1_pt1 | contig 23080 bp, 25 predicted proteins | sample TARA_B100001093 | Tara Oceans TARA_B100001093 (sample SAMEA2623116) | marine metagenome | biome: marine biome (ENVO:00000447); feature: surface water layer (ENVO:00002042); material: "saline water (ENVO:00002010), including plankton (ENVO:xxxxxxxx)" | depth 5 m | reverse complement strand
TGGGAACTATGCCAGGCCCAGTGTTCCACTTCCGAGCATATGGCTCTTTCAAAACAGTCATTAAATTCCGAGTCCGTAATGCTTCGATTCCGGTATAAGTTCTGTCGACGACTGGTGCCATCTCTTCGTTAAATGTAGCATCCATATGTCGGCACACCTCTTCAAACTCCCGAGTCCCGTCGCACAATTCCCAAAGCATGCTGTTTAACCTGTCAAGCGGTCGTCGAACTTCTCGCGGTGCACGAAACAACTTGGCAAGTAACCGTTCAAAACGATTGAATCGCTTTTCGATACGTAGCAGGACGAGCTTTCCAGTGACCCCATCGAGTTGAGGATGAGGGCCGGGCTCACTAAATCTCCCCCACCATACCGGAACTCGGCAAGGATATGTGCCGGAATATTCGTGTGACTCAGAACCTACTATTTCCACTGTTCCACCTCAGAAGGATATGAACGTCCACAGGACCATCACCAGCATTGTCGTGACTCCAGTGAATGCGACCATTCGCGTTGTTTCGACACGCTGTGTAAAATTTCGCAGGTACCATGTCCCCACGCCACAGACCGATATGACCACCCATAGGAGGTACCATACTGCCGGGTATGTTGGCTCAGCCATGTCCGTTGGTCGCACAACTCACTCTTACTGTTTTGCATCTAAATACTGCTGTCCATAGTAGCGCCATTGTTCCATTGTCCAGCCGTTCGGTAAACCACTCGCAGGTAGTGGAGGTCCAGTATCTACCTGCATTTCGGGTGCAGCAACTCGATTCGTGTGCGTCGATGCAGGTGGACCCGATTGTATCGGAGGCCCACTGATTGTAACATGTTCTACTTGTATTGAACTGTTGTCAAGTTGTACAATCGCCTCCTCCGACTCTTCGTTCGCTGTGGTGTTTCGCCTCGTGAAGAAAACGATGGAGGCTATAATTACGATAAGAACTGCTGCAGAAGACGCAATTGTTTGGGTACTGTAGCTCACCGATGTAGAGACCTGTTCCTCAAATGTAAACGTTAGCGAAAACTGTCGCTCATGATATGCATCATTCGAATCAATCATGACTTCTATGGTTGATTCGAGTGGTCCGCTACTTCGATGTACCTCACAAAACATATCTGTATTCGCTGGGGTGATATGTCCACTCGCATGGTTCAAGAGTTGGCCGGATTGATTGAGAGCCTCGCCTTGGCACAAGACGGTCCAACCATCAGGTGACTTGAGAGATAGAATGTAGGATTCTGCTTGCGTAGACTCGCTGGTGATGTTGATCCAAAATGGAGAAGGATATCCGGTAACTTGAACGAAATCGACAGATTGACCGATTTCAGCACTCATTTTTCTTTGTTCATCGACTTCGATTAAAATCTCATGCTGGAGTTCGTATGGCATCATTTCCTCATTCATTCCACCAATTACTTCAAACACCACAACAATTCGAGTGTTCAAAAGTAGTGATTGAGGTAGTACGAGGTCCACTGTGAGAAGGATTTCTTCACCCGGCTGCATTGGAACGAGGTGGTATTCATCCAAACTCCGTGATGCACCAGGAGCTCCTAAACTGAAGAATGCGACGATGTCCGCTGATGGCGGGGAGGATGAATAGGTGGCTTTTACCAAAAAGTCATTGTCAACAGCGTTACCGATATTGAATGCAGTAATGTTGACTGAAACAACATCACCAACCATCGCAGAGACTTGATTGGTGTTCGCGTTTATACCTGGAATGCGAACAGCGGATGTGATTGAATCAAACTGCACACTGTTGTCGAAAATGTTTTGATCACTCAAGCCCAGACTGCTGGAAACCATGCAGGTCAACGAATGGACCTCACCTGCTCGCTCTTCTGATGGCAAGAGCAGGACGACGTGTACCTCGACAACATCTTTGTCGTCGTACGGTGCTGAAAGTTCGATTTCCTGTGTATGGTTCACACCATCGACCTGAATCCACCACTCCCATGAATCAGGTATTGGGTCACAGACAAGAATTGCTCCGACTTCACCATTGCCGTTGTTTTCAATTTCAAACACGGCGGGTGTTGGAATCCCCGGTTTGAGGCGAGACGGTGCTTCAATGAGTCGTAATTGAAGGTCACTGATGGTACGAACTTCGATGCCGGAGAATGCTTCACCTTGGAATATCATTGAACTACGCGTAGACTGAATTTTTGGCGTTATAGTGGGTGCCTCATCTCCAGCTTGCCCCGAGAGGGGGGCTGTAATCTCGATGGCTATGGTCGTGGATGATTGAGCATTAATCACTGCATTTTGTACAGTAGGTTGACCTACATTCCAATTGGTATCGGGGTTAAAATTCATTTCAATAGAAAATATATCTTGGCGTGAAGCGTTGTTCCAGATTGTGAATTGAATTGATTTCGTCCCACCCGCATCGATCATCCAATCCCTGTTCAACTGTTCTAAGGTCATTCCAATCGAAGCGTCACTGATCATCGATGCTGCAACATCAATTGATGCCGAGTCACTTCGAATGGAATTGTTCTGAGATTCAGCAGTGAGGATGAAACTGAATCGCGTATCGGGCATAGCGTTGGCTGGAACACTGAGTGTAAAATCGACCGTCGCTGGTGTATCGGTTCGAACATAAATGTTCGAATCCTGTGACCATGCAAACTGAACATTCCAATCGTCCGGTAAACTGGTTCGATCGATGCTTAATTCAAACACATCTGTGGCATCCCCAATGTTTCGTACTTCAATCGAGAATGCACACACTGTTCCGGGGGGGCACGATGGTGCATATTCGGGTTGTTGTATTGAAGGCAACCGATCTGGCAGAACTTGAAACTGCATTGCGAGACTGAAATTTACATCGGAATAGGAACTCGAGCGTACTGTGAATTCCATTTGATTCATCCCAGTTGACGCATTTTGGTCTGGCTTGATGTTGATGTTGATGATTTTGGTCTGCCCTGGTGCTAACAACACTCCAGTTTGTTCATTGATCGATACTCCGTTGCTGTTTGAATAATAGGCATCCCATAGATTCGGCAATCCAGTAATGCTTGGCATAAATGATTCAGAAATATTCCCCTCATTTGTGAGTTCCACTTGGACGACACCCCACTGGCCCGGAACAGAACCAGTTGTCGATATGCCAGAGGCAGAAACGGCGTATTCAACTGCCCTCACTTTTTGGTCGTACATGATGACAAATTCATCGATGTAATATCCAATGTCTGCGCCTGATGCGTCACTCTGGAAGAGGAATTGAAATTGAGATTGGCTGTGGAAGAATTGTGAGCCTACAGGGACAAGCGGTGATATTGCACCCGCATGGTTGATGGAGAACGTTTTGTAATCTTGACCATCGACGAGATTTTGGTCAACGATGTTGCTGATACTTCCAACATCACTCCAAATCCCGTTTGCGGATTTAGCTTGCATTTTAAGCACATCACCTTGCATTACCGCACCTGTGTAGAAGAATGACATACCGTTGGTACGTGTTGGATTTTCGACTGCATCTGACATGTCCATGACTGGCGTTACCAGTGATGTTGCAAGGTTGTTGGAATAGGTTGAGGATTGACCGTTACCCACGTGACAACTGGTTTGGAATGACAACCCCGTTTCAGAACTTAAACCCCATTCAGTACCGACGCTCCAAGAAGTCAAGTCGTCGCAATTAAAGTACGAATTGGCCACTGTGAGGGTGTTCGAGTAAGCGTTGTTTTGAGGGTTATCATCGATAATACTCGAGTCAGCTGTGATGATCATCGAATGGTTTCCCGAGTATGTTGGAGTGAATGTCGTCGAAACGACATTTGACGAACCTGCGCTAATAACTGGCATTTGTAAAGTGGTATTCATCAATTCAAAGAGCGAATACTCATTGTGCAACTGAAGGAGATTCACGACTACGCTACCTGACTGGGACGAACCGATGTTTTCTACCGTTATCTCCACAAAAATTGGAACATTGACCACCGCATCAACTACATACAACATTTCAGGCTTGTTGAATCCAGGCACAGGAAAGTTTGATGAGAACATTCTGTACTTACTTTCATCCGATTCATTGGTGTACGAATACGAAACATCGGTGATGGTGATGTCGACACCGGTAGCCCTCGCACTCACTGCTGTGTCCTGATGGGATTGTAACTCTACGTGCTGGAATGAAGCGAGTGGTGCGAGTAGCATGATGGAAAGCAATAGGAACTGCTTCATTCTCCCCATGTCGCTCGGTTTGCTACGTTCATTCAACATATATGATACATTAGGGCCGATAGCCTCACTCTTTACCAGCGAGGGAGGTTTTGACTTCTTGTTCCGCATTCTGCAGCTTCAACTGGTCTTTAGATTCCTTTGCTCTTGCTGCAAAGTACACTGTGAAAGAGGGTATCAATACCATCGAGAAACATCCCACAACGGCAGCAAGCGCCCACAAGAACTCTGTTGCAGCATCGATAGAAAATACTTCAATATCCGAAAATTGTTCGTTGGTCGTGACAAGTTCAATGGTAGGAGAAGTCGATCGGTCACCGTTCTCGATGATTTCCACGCGCAGTACAGAGGGTTGGTGCGTGTATTGAATGAGGGAACGAGCCTTGTCAGCGGCCTCGTCAATTGTCTTGCCGTACACCGTACCATTGTTGCGACGAGCCGGGTCGTATGACGTTAGCGCTCGAATTTCTACTTCGCTATCGTCATTTGAGTCGACTTCATGCGTGGTATTTTTCTGGCATTGCTCGGCACACGAGAAGGATTCATCAGAATCAACCCCCAAGAGGCGGTGACTGTAGAGTCCTGCGGCGTTGATGAGTCGCACTTTCGAATCGCTCGAAAGATCCTGAGCCGTTAACACGACCCAGGTGAGGTTTGAGCCGTTCGCACCAATATTCCAGGACCATGTTGTGGTGTTGGTTGATTCTTGGTAAATTCGCTCCGGAGCATCAATGCCGTGGTTCGTCTCTTCTGAATCCGTCTCATAAAGGTAATACGAGGGGGAGATTGTAGCCCCGTATACGGCATACGAAAGCAGCACAATCAACGTCACTGACAAACCAATCAGGGTTCGCAAGAGGTTGGGGTTCTGTGCCAAAGCCTTCTTCATGATGCTCTCGAAACATCCCACCATCTTGAATCCTTGTTCTAAAACGCTTACAATCAGCGTTCAATGGGCGTGTTGGCGCGATTGTTCGACCCGTTCTCTTCATATAGGGGCGAAAGGTCGGCAGAATGCTCGGTGTCTTGTCATGACGACTCTCTACGATATTCCCGCTGAACTCCTCAATCCAGCTCTTGCTGCGCGACTCGAAGAAACAAAGAGTGTTTCCACCCCTGACTGGGCTGAATTTGTGAAAACAGGTGTCGACCGCGAGCGCCCTCCTTCTCAGGCAAATTGGTGGTTCCTTCGTTCTGCGGCCATTCTTCGCAAGGTCGCTCGAGAGGGTCCCGTTGGCGTTACACATTTGGCTCAAGCCTTTGGCGGTCGCAAGGACAACGGCGCATCACCGAATACCCCCGGTGTTGCATCCCGTCACATCATTCGCACTTCACTTCAACAACTCGAGGAATCGGGGTTGGTTTCCAAAGTACTCGGCCGTATGGTCGAAGATGAAAATGGGGACCCTCTTCAATTGTTCAAGGGTCGTCAAATCACTCCTGCGGGACAAAAAATGATTGATTCAGTTGCTCATGAGTGCCGTCCAGCTGCAGAAGAAATGTACCCTGGGCTTTCAAAGTACTAAGGTCGTGAATGTGGTGACTACGATGGCAGCAAATCACGATGATGAGTTGAATCAACTCCGTGAACAGCGCCGAATTGCTCTTCAAAACCAACTGGAACAGCAAGCAGCACAACAAGCCGATGCTGAAGTACAAGCTCAAGAACACCAGCGCCTCTCTGAGTCGTTGGACGCTGCAATGAAGCGTCTCCTCACTCCAGAAGCTCGTTCACGGCTTGCTACGATTTCTCTTGCAACCCCAGAGCGATCTCACTCTATCAAGCAATCAATTGTCCAACTCCATCAACAAGGCAAGTTGAGTTCAATTATGACCGATGTTCAATTGAAACAATTGTTGACAACACAGTCCAAGAGCCGCCGTACGGCGTCCATCCGAAGAATCTGAGAAGGTGCTCGAAATGTCAAGAAATAAACCAGCAGCAAAAAAAATCCGCCTCATGAAGGTTGGAAAGCAGAACCGACGTGTCCCCGTATGGGTCATGTTGAAGACCGACCGAAACACTGTGTCGCACCCAAAGCGGCACCACTGGCGCCGTAGTAAGCTCCAACGATGAGGTGATTGATATGGTACGAGCAAACGAATCAGAATTAACCGTTCCACTCCGAAAGGCTTGGGGCATTACCCGATACAAGCGTGCACCACGTGCAATGCAAATCATCCGTGAACAAGTCATTCAGCACCTGAAAGTCGGTGTTGAAGAAGAAATCTGGATTGATCCAAGTGTCAACGAGCATATTTGGAAGCGTGGTATTGAAAACCCACCTCGAAAAATCCGACTTCAGGTCACTCGACACGATGAACCTGATATTCCAATTGAAGTTAAATTATTTGAGGAGTGAAAAATATGGGAAATATTCGACCAAGTTTTATTAAAATTCGAGCAATTCACCTCGTGGAAGATCACGGTGAAAAATTCACAGATGACTTCGACCATAACAAAAAAATGGTTCAGAAATTGACCGATGTTGAATCGAAGAAGTTGCGTAATTGGATCGCAGGATACGTTACTTGCTACCGCCAGCGCAGAGTAGACTGATTGAGGCGATTGTGTGCCAGTGCGCGTCAATTGGGACCGCACTCCAGTTTCAGTGCATCATGCTGATGAAAAGGTTCTCAAAGCCTTAGTCCTCCACCTTCGAAACAACTTTGGCGTTCGAAAACGCTCTCTTGTAATGATAGATCGGGAAGAGGGTGGACATCTCTTTTTCTTATACCAACCGTGTGACCCACGTTGGATTCTCGAATTCACCTATCGTCCTTTGGAGGAAGAATAACATGGGTGACCGCCAATCAATTCCGCTTCCTAGGTCGAATTATCAACTGGAAATAATCCTAGTAGGCGTCACTCATCCAGGTAACCTCGGCGCAGTATGCAGGACGATGTTGAACTATGGATTTGCAAACCTTCGATTGGTCCAGCCGCGCTGCCAACCCGATGATGTTGAAGCTCGAAATCGAGCCAAACATGCTGGGCGTATTCTCGACGATTGTTCCGTGTACGATTCATTTGAATCTGCCGTCGACGATTGCTCTCTTGTAATTGGAACGTCGGGGAAACGAGAAATTGGTTCAAAGACATCGTTCCGACACTTCTCATATCCCTGGGAAATGGTCGAGCGCATTGAATCCTTTGACGGAAGGGTTGGTTTAATCTTTGGCGAGGAAGGTAAGGGGCTATCAACGGTTGACCTCGAGCGATGTGATTTCTTGGTGACTCTTCCAACATGGGAAGGATATCCGATATCGAATTTATCACACGCAGTCAATGTATGCGTGTATGAGTTGCACCGTCAACGCGTCATAGCACGCCAAGGCCGAGATCCAGCTCTTCCGAACATTGTTCCTCTAAAGCGTACTATGAACCCGTCTTTGAAAAAAATCCTCTCCAAAGGAATCGATGAAATGGGTCAGGCACTCCCAGGAAACGATGAACGCAAATCGAGTTTTTCTCAAACACTTCGTCGTGGACTTATGCGCTCAATGCCAACTAATGATGAGGCGTCCCGTCTCATCGGCGGTTTTCTTGATGCCACGACTGCTCTACAGTTCGTTGAAGGGGATACGAAGTGGAAACGTCATAGAAGACGCAAACTATCATCCCCAGAAGAGGAATAATCATGCCCGCCATGTTGCGATGCTCTTGGGTGTTTCACGTACGTGCATTGCGACTAAGCGTAGACGATTGCCGTACGAAGTTCTGATGTGCGGCTCAACTTGTTCGAAAGCCCATTTAGCAAGGTTTTCTGCAGTGGGGATAAATGGGACCACAACCGTCCTGTGTTCGTCTCCCATGAGCTCGCACGCAGCGCGTGCAAGTTCATCGCCCTCATAGACAACGAACGCATGATCGACAACATCGTGTACATGTTCCATTAAGATGGAACTCACATCTGAAAAATCCATGAGCATCCCTTCCTCGCTCACACCACTTTGTTCAACAATATCACCCTCGATTTCAGCTTCAAATCGGTATCGGTGCCCGTGCATGTGCCTGCACTTGCTCTTATGATTCGGCACCCTGTGCCCTGTATCGGTCTCAACATATCGTCGAATAATGGTCGTCATTCTTCGTTCACCTCAAAATTCATTGATGCAGAATTAATGCAATATCGCTGACCACCAAATCGCGTGGGGCCATCGTTGAAAATATGGCCGAGATGTGCGTCGCATCGTTCACAACGAACTTCCGTTCTGACCATGCCGTGTGTAAAATCTTGAATTCGATTAATTCCGGCATCAGGGTGTTCAGAATGGAATGATGGCCATCCACACCCCGAATCAAACTTCATTTCTGATGTGAACAGTAGATGATCGCAACAGATACATCGATACTCACCTGCTCGTTTCTCGTCCCAATACAGACCGGTGAATGCTTGCTCTGTACCACTCTGGCGAGTGACGTAGTACTGTTGATTTGTCAACCGTTCACGATATTCATCGTCCTTGTGAATTCGCTCTATTGAGAGAGCATGTTCAAGTACAACTTCCCACGAGTTTTGGTATTCAATGGGGTCAATTTCTCCGATTGCATGAAAGGCCAAAACCCTCTCAATATCGGAGCCGCTTTTGCCCGAACTACGACCGTCTTCGTCTGGATTGTATGATGTAATTGTGTTTCCAAATATTTCTGTAAAATCGAGCTCCAATTGAGCGATCGACTCTTGTGCATCGCGTAAGATATCGGTTTTATCGCCATCAATGTAGGGTAGCTCGAATTGAATTTTTTCGCTGTCCCAGTTTCCAACAGCAAAGGCGTGTTCTAGCGACGTGTAAAATTCAGGTCGACAATCGGGATAAATAGCGTGGTCACCAGAATGTACACCTAGGCTGATTTTCACGTCAACTCCTTCTCGTTCTGCAATTGAAAGGGCGTAGCCATACAGAATTGATGAGAAAATGGCGTTTCGGTTCGGTACTACTGTTGCTTTCATCTGTTGTTCTTCGTAGTGACCCTCTGGCACATCTGCGCCTCCTTTCAATAGGTTACTTTCGAACAACTCCATTGCACTGGTTAAGTCAACTACTCTGTGCTCGACTTCGATTCCATTGCGAGCAAGGTATGCAATATTGGCCTGTGCTTTTTGGACCTCAACACTGTGCTTTTGACCATAGATGAATGAAATACAACTAACAGAATATCCGTCTGCAAGCAACCGCATTAACAGGGCAGTTGAGTCCATTCCACCAGATAACGACATTGCGGCGCGCATCAATCAATCCCCATCCATTTGTGTGTCTGGAGGCTTAACCTCCAAGGAGGATTGTTTTTCACAACCTCTTCTGTCATGGTAAAATTCCTACCGTTCCATTCAACAGATTCGGTATCCAAATAGCATGGTTGTAGAAACAAGTGAGTGAATCCACCTACAAGTTCGTCGTACAGTTTCAAATCTTGGCCTACATAGACACACTTCAATTCATCTCCAGTGGTTTGACGAATCTTTACACCAGGATACATTTGATCTTTCGGTGAAATACAGATCCAATCCAATAGCCCCTCTGGAATTTCTATAGTCCCGTTCGATTCACACGCGAGTGTGTATCCGCGAGACTTCAACAGCCGATGCAGTGGCCACAAATCGTTGAGCATGGGTTCACCGCCGGTGAATATGATTCGTTTTGACGGATACTTCATGACTTCACCGAGAATCTCAACCGATGACATCATGTCGAATTGTTCAAAATCAGTATCGCACCACTCGCATTGGAGATTACATTTACCAAATCGAATAAACACGTGCGGGATTCCAGCATGCGCTCCTTCACCCTGAACCGAATAGAAGATTTCGACAATACGGTACTCTGACGCGAGATCCGTTGCACGGTCGACTGGATGGTCGCCTGAAATTTCGCACTGCTCCAACATAGCCATCCCTCACAATGGTCGAGATTGTATCAGTTGCATCAATTCCTGACGTGCTTCAGCGCGTTCAAAGAACACACCATTCATAGCAGAAGTCGTCATCACAGCATTTTGTTTACGAACGCCTCTGCAACGCATACAACCGTGCGAAGCTTCCATAATTACTGCTGAACCGAGAGGCTTGAGGTATTGTTCAAGGTCATCAGCGATTGACTTGGTTATTCGCTCCTGATTCTGCAGCCTGTGTGCATGTGCATCGACGAGGCGTGCGAGTTTACTGATACCAACGATGCGTTCTACCGGGATGTATGCAATGTGTGCGCGTCCGGAAAAGGGCTGCAAATGGTGTTCACAGGTAGAATGGAATTCAATGTCTCGAAGTAAAACAATTCCGTCATACCCCTCTCCGTTGAATGTTGAATCAAGCAATTCACCGATATCGACTGAATAACCGGAAAATATTTCTTCCCAGGAATCAATGACTCGCTCTGGCGTCTTCATCAACCCTTCGCGAGTAGCATCACCTTCAAGATATTCAAGCAGTTTTTGAACTGCGTTCATCGCTTCAGATTTCGTTACCATCATTTCACCGTCCGTGCCTGGCATCGATTTCATCCAACTGGTCGAGCAATTTTCGGCAAGCCGTTCGGACCGCGTCCGCTAAACTTACGAATTTATGCTCATCACCTACGTGCTTTCGCAAGTCGTCCACCAGTTCTGCTGGCATATCGAGCGATACTTTGGGCATAGACACTCCTAAAAACACCTCTTTATCAATATTCGTATAGTATTACTGGAGTATTATCTATCAGTTCAAGAAACACTTCAATCCAGTGTATTTGAGGCGAATGTTCAAAGAACCCCTTCCACAACAACAGATTGATGTCTCAGTCAACTGAACAGGCGATGGCCACTTTGCACCATTTGCGATCCCTCAGCAGTGGCGTGGATACTGTTGGTTTAAGCGACGAAGTTATCGCAAAATTCTGCGGTATGAACTCCCATCTTGTTTCTGCTATTGAGCAAGCAATGCTGCGATATAACGAACTGACAGAAGAATTTGGCGCCGATGCCATGAAGCACACGGAATCAGACATGTCAGAATGGCTTCAATCCGATTACATTAATTTCTATGCACCTGCCACTGTTAATCCTTACATTGCACTCGCTGCTCAAGGGCCATGGATTGTCACAGTCCACGGTGCAGTGCTGCACGACAATGGCGGATACGGTATGCTTGGGAGTGGTCACGGACCCTCCGACGTTATCGGTTCGATGTCGAAAAACGTCGTCATGGCGAATATTATGACGCCCTCTTTCAGTCAAAAAAGGCTCGCAAAGCGGCTGCAAAAGGAGCTCGGATATTCGAGAGGCTCATGCCCGTTCACCAAATTCATCTGCATGAACAGTGGGTCTGAATCGGTCACTGTGAGCCTACGTATAGCAGACGTTAATGCGCAAAAACATACAGGCCCCGGCGGTCGTCACGAAGGGAAACCAATCAAGTTGATGGCAGTAGAACGCGCATTCCACGGTAGGACCGACCGGCCTGCACAAATTTCGCATTCGTGCATGTCGGCGTACGAAAAGAATCTTGCTACCTTTCAAAATCGAGATAATCTGATCTTGGTGCCTGCTAACAACGTTTCCGCTTTGGAGTCCGCATTCCAGAAAGCTGAAGATGAAGGATACTTCATCGAACTTATGGCTATTGAACCGGTTCAAGGCGAAGGAAATCCGGGTTCTTGCATTGAACGTTCGTTTTACGATGCTGCTCGAAAACTCACTTTGGAACATGGCTCAATGCTACTTGTCGATTCTATTCAAGCAGGCATACGTGGACAAGGTTGTCTCTCAATTATTGACTATGAAGGATTCCAAGATGCTGAATGCCCTGACTTGGAAACATGGTCGAAGGCCCTGAATGCAGGTCAATATCCGCTATCAGTTCTTGGACTCAACGATCGTGCATCAGAAAATTATGTTGTTGGAATATACGGGAACACCATGACGACCAATCCACGCGCTCTGGAAACTGCTTGCACCGTTTTGGAAAATATTACTCCCGAACTGCGCCAAAATATTCGAGACAGAGGCGATGAATTCGTAGAAAAGCTCGTCGAATTATCACATGAATTTCCAGAGGTCATCACCAAAGTTCAGGGGACTGGTCTGTTGTTAAGTGCGGAGCTGGAACCCACAAAATACCCAGTTATCGGGTTTGATGCTGTTGAAACGTGGTGCAGAAAGAATGGCCTCGGAGTCATTCATGGAGGATTAAATGCACTCCGATTCACGCCGCATTTCGGCATTACTTCTGAAGAAATTGATTTAATCATCGATATTGTTCGAGCATCCTTCATTGAATTTTCTTCGTAATCACGATAATGAAGTCACGATGTCTTCACGGTTGAATTGCTTTGAAGCATAGTACGCTGCAAGTCCCGCATACACCATTGAAGAAACAAACCAAATAATGACGTGCTCGGTGATAATTCTGTTCATCAGCAATTCGCGTAACGCAAGAAGGACATTCACCACTGGGATGGCAAACCAAAATCCTTCAATCCCATCAAGGTTAATGACCTGAGTAAACAATGCCGGGAACAAGATGAGCATGAGTGCTGGTGCCAATATCGAACCTGCTTCTTTGACGCTGTGTGAGCGCATTGCAAGAGCTAATTCAAAGGCCACGACCATAACAGCAAAGAGCATAATTGAGATCACAATCAGTCCAATGGACAAGATTGACAATTGAGGAAGACCGATTACGCTTGATGAAGCCAAATATCCAATGGCAAATAATAATCCACAAATCTGCAGTAAAACCCCTACACCGGTGATGGCAGCTACAGCAAGCCATTTTCCGAACAGTAACTCCATTCTCGTACACGGTAGGCAAAGCAGCGCCTCGAGGGTTCCGCGTTCACGCTCACCAGCAGTCATATCAATCGAAGGTTGTATTGCACTGGAATAGGTCCATATTGCCAAAACCAGCGGAATGAAGAGTGACAGAACCATTCCAGCTTGTTCACCCGATGTTGCCACATCGCCTTGTGCAATATCTCCATCCCAGCGCAATGGATTTAGCGTTGAATTCACTTCAAGCCCTCCTTCTTCAATGAGGGTTTCAACCTCATGTACCTCCCATTCATTCAGCACAGCCAGTACTCTGTTTCGCAGTTCATTTGAACGCTCAGAAGTTGAAAGATGTAAAATTGCATACTTCCAGTGATCTTCGACACGTTCAATCCGTACAATCCCGTCAATGGAATTGTTTCGAACACGCTCCAAATCATCGCCTGCAATAGATAACTGTTCGACTTCTGGTAGAGGTTCAACAACAAAATCAATTCCATTCATCGAAAGATTTTCAGCTAAATTTACAGGCAACGAGTTCGATTGAATCACCGCATTGAGTTCCATTGCATCCAATTCTGCTGCCTCTGATTCCAATAACAACGGGAAGATGATAAACAGCAAGGGGAACATCAACAGCGGAATGACAATAATTGCAAGAATTGTCCTCCAATCTCTGGAAAACTCTACGATTTCTTTCTTTGCGATTGCACGAACTCGTGCAGACTTGCCCTTACTACTCACTTTCTTCACCGCCCAGTATTGAGGAAGGAATACGTGGCGTAAACAAGCTACGCCACCATTTGCTGAAAGTACTCTCTCGATCCTCATCTTCTTTGCGAGTGCGCGCTTGGTCTTGAGTGAGCGAAACATATGCATCTTCTAATGAATGGGTTGTCGTGGATTCAAGCAGTTTACTTGGCGAGCCATCAGCCCGCAATTCGCCGTTATGAATGATCACGATTCGGTCACACACCTGTTCTGCTTCAGATAAATGGTGTGTAGAGTATATCACAGTCCCACCTTCATCTCGTAGTTGTCGAACAAGTGCACGAACGGTTCTCGCACTGGTGATGTCAAGGCCTGCTGTCGGCTCATCCAAGAGAAGTATACTCGGTCCGTGGGCCAGTGCTCGCAAAAGAGCCGTTTTCTGCTTCATTCCGCGAGAGAACCCCTTTGTATGCCGTCCGAGGTGGTCTTTCATGTCGAGGTGGTCAGCAAATTTCTCCGTACGGGCCCATGATGTTGCGTCCAAAACCCCGTGCATTCTGCTGTGATAGCGGATGTTTTCCCATGCAGTCAAGCGAGAATAGAGTCCGGTTGATTCGGGTACAACGCCCAGTTCATGACGCATGGACGATACTGGTTGACCGTTGCTTAACTGAACAGAACCAGCTGTTGGATTGTAGACGCCAGCCATCAGTCGTAAAAGCGTAGTTTTTCCAGCACCGTTGCTTCCAACCAGCCCAACAATTTCACCTGAATTGATGTCCAAGTCAATAGGCTTCAATGCTTGAATGTCGCCAAATTTTTTGCTGACACCCTTGAGTGAAAGAAGTGTCTTCACCATAGTTAACCCTCACGAAGCACGGCCATCTTCTATTGCCTTGTCCAATCCTGGGTGCTTTTCTTCCAGCTTGCAAGCACGAGAAAGTTGTTGTTTCAATTCAGAGAATATTTCGTTTTGAGGTACGCCCATCTCGACCAGATTACCAATCATGTCAAATGCGCCTTGAATTGCTCCAGCATCCAGATACGCATCGTTTGAAATTTTTCTTTTTTGGCGTAATATTTCGAGACGATTCGCGAGAAATTCGACTTCATTACGAATTCTTGGACCGTCGACGTGGGAAAGAGCAATCAAGTTATCTACGCATGTCCGCATAGTGAATGTTCGGTGAAGGAGTGATATGATGCTTACCCTCGTATTGGATGGTTATTCATACTGCGTTAATTCCACAAGAACACCACCTGTAGATTTTGGGTGCACGAATGCAATAGATTTGCCCCCTGCACCTATTCTTGGTTCGTCATCAATCATCTGAATGCCGTTGCCCACAAGGTGAGATATCAGTTCAGCCAAATTTCCAACTCGAAAGCATATCTGTTGGACACCAGGACCTCTTTTCGCAAGGAATTTCCCTATTGGAGTGTCTTCACCGGTAGGTTCGAGTAATTCGATTTTCGGTATGTGGTTGGTCTCTTGCTTTTGGGTGCTAAAGAACCGTGTTGTGACACCTTGATCTTTGACAAGTTCATCTCCTCGACCTTGGCCTAATCCTAAGAGTCGCCAGAAGTGACTAGCAGCATCTAAATCTGCAGTGGCAATTCCAATGTGGTCGACGCTGATCGGTCCAAATTTCATACAATCACCTCAAAATCCACTCGGTGCCATCCACGTGCCAAATTCTTCCTTCATTGCGTGGATGATTTCCCCAAGGGTGCAGTCGTTTCGAACGGCGTGTAGGACGTGCGGGAAGAGGTTATCATCTCCCTTGGCTGCGGCGCGTATTGAATCAAGTGCTAACTGTGAAGTGTCTGAAGAGCGGTTCTTCCGGAGCGTTGCGAGCCGCTCACACTGTTCAATCCCAACCGATGGGTCGAGTTTGAGAACTTCCGTCTTTTCTTCATCCTCCATGACCCCGTGATTCACACCTACAATTCTGCGATTTTTCTGCTCGACGTCATTGAGATGTTGGTAGGCTGCGTTATGAATCTCTCTCTGTTGCCAACCCTGTTCAATTGCTTGAAGCGCACCACCGAGCGATTCTATCTTTTCGATTTGTGCCATCGACAGGTCATGGATTTTTTTCGTGAGTGCTTCAACGTGGTATGATCCACCCAGCGGGTCAACGACATCAGCAGCTCCACTTTCCTCAGCAATGATTTGCTGTGTCCGTAATGCAACTGTCGCAGATTTTTCAGTCGGCAACCCGAGAGCCTCATCATAGGAATTTGTATGCAAACTCTGTGTACCGCCGCAGACGGCTGCAAGTGCTTGTATTGTCACCCGTGCGATATTGTTCAGGGGTTGTTGTGCAGTGAGACTCACGCCGGCTACTTGAGTGTGGAATCGTAGCATTGCCGATTTTGGATTCTTTGGTGAATAACGGTGAGTTATGAGTTCATACCACAAGGCTCGTGCGGCACGAAATTTCGACGCTTCTTCAAAGAAATCATTGTGGCAGTTAAAGAAAAATGAGAGGCGGGGCGCGAAACTGTCAATATCGAGCCCCTTCGCTACCGCAGCTTCGACATAGGCAAGTGCATTGGCAATCGTGAACGACACTTCCTGAACTGCTGTTGAGCCAGCTTCGCGAATGTGGTAGCCAGATATGGATATTGTATTCCATTTCGGGACATGCTCAGCACAATATTCGAAAATATCTGTAATGAGGCGCATGCTGTGCTTGGGTGGGAAAATATAGGTACCGCGAGCGATATATTCTTTGAGGATATCGTTTTGAATTGTACCGAGTACTTCAGTAGATTGAACTCCTTGTTCTTCAGCGACAGCGATATACATGGCGAGAAGAACCATCGCCGGTGCATTAATTGTCATCGACGTACTCACTTTATCCAATGGAATTCCGTCTAACAGCTGTCGCATATCATCGAGTGATGAGACCGATACTCCGACTTTGCCAACTTCTCCCATTGACATGTCATCATCAGCATCGTATCCTAGCTGCGTTGGTAAATCAAATGCTACAGATAGCCCCTTTTGGCCACGATCTAAGAGGAGTTTGAATCGCTCATTTGTAGCCTTAGCACTGGAAAAACCAGCGTATTGACGCATCGTCCACAGGCGTGATCTGTACATTGTAGAGTGTATTCCGCGGGTGTATGGTGGTTCACCTGCGTTACCAATTTCATGTGGTGAAAATCCCTGCTGCGTGAGGGAGTGTTCGGTACTCTGCAAATCAACCTCCAAACCACTCAAGGTTTTCCAGTCATCCTTGCGCTGACTGACCATGAGACTCCCACGGAGTGGGGCTTCATCAAGACTCCCTTGTTTAATGTTGAATGGACCCGTCTGAGCCGTGCGCATGGCCATGAGACTTTTCATCCTCATTGGCTGAACGTAATTCTACAATCTCTACTGCAAAATTGAGTGATTTACCGGCTAATGTGTGGTTGAAATCCGCCGTCACTGCATCATCAGTTAGAACGGTAATTGTGAATGGGGAAGGACCGTGCGGCATTTGTGCAACCAGTTGCATGCCTGCCTCAAGCATGGCTTCCTTTTCCAACTCAGCGAATTGTGAACGTGGTATTTCCATAACTGCAGCATCATCACGAGGGCCATATGCTCGGTCAGCAGTGAGGAGGAATTCACGCTTTTCTCCGACGGCAGCGCCAAGAATTTCTTCTTCAAATCCTGGAATCATTTGACCGTGACCGACAAGGAATGAAAGCGGTTCTCTACCTTCACTGCTGTCAAAGACCTCACCACTATCTGGGTGGGTGCCTGTATAGTGTACGCTTGCTACGATGTCTTTTTCTACTTTCAAATCCGTCATAAATTCACCTTCGAGTTGTCATTCTGGAAACCAGGTCTTTGAGTTTCCCTGCGACTGATGAGGGTAGAATTTCTTCTTCTACCTTTTGTTCTAAGAATTCAATCGATGCTGCGACGCCGATTCGTTCACCCTTGGCCCATACTTGTCCTAATATGTTTGAGCGGTGTTCTTCGGAAACTTCATCATCCAAGAGAATGTCTTTTGCAGCATATTTGTATTCCAAATATTTTTGTCGATTCAGTTTCTTTTCCTGCTTCTGTCGCCCGCCACCTTTTTTGTCAGCACGGCGACGTTTTCTTTTACGATCATTTGCTGATGTTTTGGTAACTTCGGTTTGAATTTGCTTGAAAACATCGCTTCGAGTTGATACATCTGAAACAGTATCAGAAACAACTGCTTCTTCGATGAGTGGTGATGCCTTCGTCTCGACTGGAAGAGGAGCGACCATGACTATTTTCGCTTCCACCTCTGGTTCTACGACCGCATCCTTCCTCTGTACTTTTGCGTTTTTACGGGATTCTTCTGACTTTCTTCGGAGTTCAGCAAGCCGATTTTCACGGGATTGAGCAGGGGCGCTTGGTTGAACTTCGACTGAATTGGTGATTGTCGGTGAGGGTTGTTGCGCTGGTGATTCATTCGCGGGTACTGGAACTGGTTTCGTTTTAGGAACAGGAGTATCGCCAAGTCTGTTCAAAGCATCTTGTCGTTTTTTGGCGAGTTCGGACATCCCAGAGGGCTTAACAGGTTGCGATGCTGGACGTGCAGTATCTCGTGAGGGTGGATTTTGGCGACGTTGTGCTTGAGAACGCTCGCCCATTCGCTTGTTTCTTTGAGCACTGGCATCACGCGCAAACGGATTAAAGGGGTTCATCCTTTTTGCGCCGTCCACCGTTGATGTGAATTCCCCCGTGTTGTCCTGACATCGACCACTTAAAAACCATTAGCGTGGGCAACGAGGACTAAACGGCCCATGTCACGGTAGTTTCATCTGTCCGCAGATATTGATTGACTGCACTTTCGGCCAGTGAAGTTGTTCGACCATGTTCAAGTTCGATATGGCCGAGTAATGCAATCATTGTACCGTTGTCGATGCAGTACATCCTCGGAGGAGCATGTGATGATGATGAGCGCTCTTCTGCCATTTGTTTGCACATGGTTCGAAGTCGAGAGTTGCAAGCAACGCCACCTCCGAGTAACAATTCAGATTTACCGGTGTGAGATAATGCACGCTCAGCCACTTCAACACAAGCAGCGAAGGCATGTTCCTGCAATGACCAGCAAACCGCACCTAGGTCTGAGCCGTTGTCAATCAGACGTTGTGCTGCAGTCATGACACCTGAAAAGGCGAGGTCCATTCCGCGAACTGCGAATGGAAGTTCAAGACCTTGAAGCGATGGACTATCCTGTTGTTGCAGCCATTCAGCAGCCAGTCGCTCAATCACGGGTCCACCCGGGAATGGAATGCCTTGAGCACGAGCGAATTTATCCAACATGTTACCGATGCCAATGTCAAGTGTTTCCCCTAGGACACGGTATTTTCCTTCAAGGTGTGCAATGACCTGCGTGTTACCACCGGAAACATACAGCAAAATCGGATCGTTGCATCCGCATTGTTGCTTACCAATTTCAATGTGGGCTACACAGTGATTCACGCCAACCATAGGAACATCAAGTTTGCTTGAAATACCACGTGCAATGGCCGCACCAACACGTAAGCACGGGCCTAATCCAGGGCCTTGCGAATAAGCAACTGCACCGATATGCCTTCCAGATATACCGTGCATTTCAAAGAGATTTTCGAGCAATTGGTTGGCAATATCTTTGTGATGGTCCGCAGCTTCGCGCGGATGAATCCCCCCCTTTTCAGGACGAATCGTATCAGAGGAAGATGGTAGCGGTATGCCGTCAGAATCGACGAGCCCAAATGACAAAGTATGTGCTGTCGATTCAATTCCGAGGGTGAATGTTCCCTTCGCCATGTTTACCGCAGAGAGCCATTGTTCTTGAACCCTCAACATGTAGCAGCTTTATGCGAACCGTTCTGGTCGACATAGGCCCGATGGCACATATGTCTGGAAATGGCCCATTGCGAGGTGCTGCGGGTTCACACTATGATGAATTGGTCCTACCGAGAGGAGGAGGAATCGTAGTGAATGGGGATTCTATTGAGCGAATCGCGAGTAGCGATGAGTTGCGGGACGAGTTCGGACCGCCTTCATCTCACACTCAACATACTGCTGATACATCGGTAATCTCTGTAGAGGGGCGTGCGATTATCCCTGGTTTTGTCGATGCACACACACACCTGTTGTGGGCAGGCGACAGATCTCGTGAAGTTACATGGAGGCATGAAGGGAAATCCTACAAGGAAATTGCAGCTATGGGCGGAGGTATTCAACATACCGTCAATTCAACCCGAAAGGCTTCTACAGACCAATTATACCAACTTGGTTTTGAACGATTACGGAAATCGTTGAGGACTGGTACAACTCACGTTGAGGCCAAAAGCGGCTACGGACTTTCAACAGATGAAGAATTACGACTGTTAAAAATCGCATCTACTTTAGGCAAACTCGAACACGTCCCAACGATTGATTCAACATGGCTTGGCGCTCACGATGTACCTAAAGGAAAAACGTTTGACCAGTATGTAGAGGAAATTCTTTCAGATCAACTACCCCGTGTAATCGAGCAGAATATTGCACGCTCTGCAGATGTGTTTTGTGAACCGGGTTGGTTCTCGCTTGAGCAGAGTGAAGACATACTGAAAGCTTCTCGTAAAGGTGGACTCGATCTTCGAATGCACATTGATGAATTTGAAGACGGGGGTGGGGGTGGACTCGCTGCAGAACTTGGCGTAACCACCGGCGACCATGCGCATTATACATCTGACGATGCGAGAGCATTGATGGAAGAAAAAGGAGTTACTACAGGTTTCTTACCTGGAACCCCCTATGCAATGGGTTCAAAGTGGCCTAACTTCAATCAGGTATCAAACGATGGAATTGTATGGAGTATTGCCAGCGATTTTAATCCAAACTGCAGAACGCTTAGTTTACCATTCCTCGGCTCACTTCTTGTACAACGTTGTGGCGTGGATCCACTTGTTGCACTCGGAGCAGCCACGCGCAATCCTGCACGAACAACACCTCACCCGACGGGCAAGGTTCACGGCCAAATCGTAGAAGGTGGAATTGCAAATTTCAACATTCTCGATTCACCCCATTGGGAATCTTGGTGCACCCAACCATCCCATACTCCCATACGCTCTACTTGCTTGAACGGAAAATTGATCCACCATTGAATTATTATTAGAATTGGTTTGAAAAGTATTTATTATTGGGCTTTTGTGAGGTAATTTAAAATGGAAATCAATGAGTACGTATTAGTTGAAACTGTAGTATGCTCTGGGGCAGAAGGAAAAGTTGCTCGTTTCAAGAGAATGCTTGAAGCTCGTCAAGAATTCAAGCGCAGACAAGATGGATGCATTGCAGCCTGGATTGGACAGTCGACTGATGGGCAACCATTGTTCATCGTCCACACTGCGTTTGAAGATAAGAAATCGTGGAAGCGGATTTCTGAAAAGATGGTGCACGTTTTGGACGCCAAAGATGGCGGATTGGAATCGGTGATGGGTGGACCACCGCTTGTAGGTCTGTTCGAAGTTGCTCGATCTGACATTAATCCAGAATACGACGCTTAATCGGCTCTATCCACTGCCCCGTAACGTCGCATAATCATTGTTATACGACATATGCCAGAACCTGGAGTTCAACGATGATACCATGAAGGGCGGAAATGTTGCGCAGTACGTCGTTCTGTCAATTCTCCGTATTGAGTGTCGCATACGTTTCCAATAATTTCAACGAAAAGTAGGGGGTCGAAGCATAGAATCGATGTATTTTTGTCGATTTTTTGGATTGCCCTTTAACGAAGCAACTAAGTCATGGATATTCATGGTTCTAATTGAGTGGCATGACGGTAGTTGAAGGATTTTGTCTCAAGTGCAAAACATATGGCCCCATCAAGAATGGGCAGCTCATCAAAATGAAGAACGGTAGAACGCGTATGGGTGGTGTATGCTCCCAGCAAGGCTGTACTGGCAAGATATCGAAGATCGTCAGTTAATCATCCAGCAGTCCTTACCGATGTGGTTTAATATATCGCTTCAGTGGGAAGAATACCTAGGGCTCGTGGTCTAGGGGTTATGACGTTGCCTTGACATGGCAAAGATCGAGAGTTCAATTCTCTCCGAGCCCACCACTAATTCCATTTATTGAATTTTGAATTGTATCGATTTGTAAAGTAATTAATATTGCACTTTTTCAGAAACAACATAATTAGTTTTCAAGCAGTTCCTCGGGTGTTGGGAGTTCGAGTTCATCTACATCAACACGTGATAATGGAGGGTCGTCAGCTTCGTCCATGGTGAAATCGGTTGAACCACCTTTCCACTCAGATATTTCTTCGGACTCTTCAAAATTTTCTTCGGGAATTGCATGGGTGTCTGAAAGCGAATATACAGATGGATCGATTGGTTCGCGCTCTGAGATTGAAGTGGGTGGTGGTGCTTCACGTTCTTCTAAATGGATTCCTGAATGGAAGGTTCCACATTCGGAACATCGTACAGAACCTTTTGGCTCTAAACATCCGCAAACTGGACACGCTGAAAGTCTTATGAGCATTCCAAGTGGGTCGTGAGTGTCCATGGACTCACTCCAAGAACATATCATCCTGGTAACCGGTGATCTCATCCCCAGTATCATCTTCTTCGATGGTAACCGTTCCTTCTTCATCATCGAATTCAATGATTACACCGAAGACTTCCTCGTCTTCTAACGTCAAACCAATTCGTGAACCAATGTCGATATCGTCCTCATCCTCATCAGATTCACCCTCTTCATCATCTTCGAATTCTTCATCGTAATCGTCTTCGGATTCCACGTTTCCATCTTCTTCTTCTTCTTCGCTGGTATCCTCCTCCGAATCCACATTCGAATCGTCTTCGGAATCTGTTTGAGCATCGGTCGAATCATCCTCAACTTCCTTCATGGCCTTGACCCGAGCCCGCCATCCAGGGATTATCGCAAGGTGGAATACAAGTGAAGAAATCATTCCAATCATTCCAAGTATCATGAAGAGTATTCCATCCCAGTAAAAACCAGCCGGCATGGAGGAAGCATCACCCGAAAGTGGAGTGAGAGAGTTCTTACATTCGCCCACTTGGACACTCGGTTCACAAGGATAAATTTCACCTTCTTGCCATTGCTCATATCCAATACCATATGCAGTTTCAAGCTCAATATTGCCTCCACTTCCATCGACGCTGAGTGGGCCAATTCCGCCAAGACCGTTGATAATCCAAAGTGCAATGAAGAGCCCGAACGCAAGATGGATGAGTGGCCAAAACACGTCATTCCACTGCTTACCCATCATTGAACGTTGAAGGTTTGTTGGGAATACTTTCTCGACGACTACCGCAACAGAATCTTCAACTGTCACGGATTCTTCATCATCGAGCTCATCTAAAATATCGTCCATTTGGTCTTCGGTTTCATCTTCACCGTCACCTTCGGATTTATCTTCATCTTCTGAGTCGTCTTCAGGATCATCATCATC